>ODAK010002561.1_pt1 | contig 19164 bp, 20 predicted proteins | sample 1539591 | NCBI WGS metagenome assembly ODAK01 (sample SAMEA3539303, study PRJEB22396) | soil metagenome | biome: tundra; feature: field; material: soil | place: USA | collected 2010-05 | depth 0.15 m | reverse complement strand
ATCGAGCAATCCCGTCGTCCGCATCGCCACCTTCTTGATCGTTCCGACTCTGGCGTCCCGACTCTGGCGTCCCGACGGGGGTCGAATAAAGCTTAACCTCGGCGTCACCGCCGCGTAAGGCGTCGCACCGTCAATCTCCTGGCGCCCGACGTTAACCTTCTGTCAACCGTTGCCGCCTTATACGACCGATCTGGCGGAACCCCGCCGTCGCACCACATTTGCCTCTATTGGGATCACGTTGCCCGATTTCCGACCATCATTTTGCCACTTGGCCGAGCATTCATGACGTGTCTATATCGTCCAACTTCGCCTGGAAACGCCACGTCAACCACTCCATGAGCCTCACACAGACCCGGGCCCCAAGGCCCATCGTGAACGCGATCAGCCTGCTGCTGTTGCTCGGTGTGACGATGGTTGTGCTGTTCGCCGCTTTGCGCTCGCCGCTCAAGGACGACATCGCCTGGCTGCTCTACGTCGCCCGTCGCTGGATCGCCGGGCGGGAACTTTATGTTGACGTCATCGAGGTCAATCCGCCGTTGATCATTTGGATCTCGGCGATTCCACTGACCGTGGCGCGCTGGTTCGCCATCGACCCGCAATTCGTCGCCATGCCCGCGTTCGCCGCCATCGCCCTGGGCTGCGCCTGGTGGAGCGCCTGTCTGCTGCGTCCCATCGGCGGGCTGTTCGCCGCCCGGATCCCGATGTTCGCGGTGATCGGCGGCGTGCTGCTGATCATTCCCGCGGCCGACCTCGGTCAGCGTGAGCACCTGCTGGTGGCGGCGTTTCTGCCCTATCTGATCCTGTTCGCCCGCACGCTGGACACCGAGCACGGTGGCCCGCGGCCGGCGATCGGTGCCTTATTGGCGGCCGGCGTGCTGGCCGCTCTGGGCTGCGCCCTGAAGCCACAATACGGGCTGGTGTTCGCCGCGCTGGAGGTCGTGGCGCTGAGCCACCGGATCCGCCCGTGGCGAGCCGCGCCGATGGCCGCGACCGCCACGTTGACGGGTTATGTGATCCTGGTCGCCTGGGTTTGTCCGGCTTATTTGCGGCGCGCGGTTCCCATGGCGCTGGCGCTGTACGGCGCGACGGACGTTTCGTTCGGTGCGCTGTTGCTGAAGAGTGCCCCGCTGCTGGCGGCGGAGGGTCTGGCGATCTTCCTTTGGTGGCGTCACCGGCGGACGGTGAACCATGCGACCCTGCTGATGACTGGCATGGTGTTCGCCGCGACATCGAGCGTGATCTGCTTCGTCGATGGCAAGGACTGGTTTTACCACCGGCTGCCCGCGACCGTGGTCACGCTGCTGGTGCTGATCCTGTGGGCCGCGTCCACGCTCCGCCATCGCCCGGATGATGAGGGGTCCCGGCGCATGCCATGGTTCGAACTGACCGCGGCCGGCATCATGGTGGCATTGTTCTGCGTCTCCGCCGCGCAACGCCTGGAGCCCGAGGTGCGGCAGGCGGTCGAACCTCAGGCCACCACGGTGGCCCGGCTTGAGGCATTGATCCGTCTGCATCACGCCCGAACTTACATCGCATTCTCCGAGTGGATCGCACTGGGTTTCCCCGTGGTGAACAATACCGGTGTGCTCTGGGCTTCACGGTTCGACTCGATGTGGGCGCTGAAGGGCGAGTTGTGGCGGGCGCACATCGATCCGGCGGCGACCAAGGAATGGCCGATCGCCCACTGGGTCGCACATGACTTCATCGCCGGCTGTCCGGATATCGCCGTGGTCGATACGCGGGAGGGGCTGAATTACATTCGTGTGCTCAGCGCGGCCGAGCCATCCTTCGTGCGCGTCTGGTCCCGCTATAAGGAGATCGTCGCGTTCGACGGATTGAAGGTTTACAAGCGCGGGAAGGGGGGTTGCATCGACCCCTGGGTCGCCGCGGAGGGACCCGGCAGCGGCACGACCGTCCGGTAGCGGGTTCTGAATCCCATGGTGTCGCAACCAATCATGGCGTCGCGGTCGCTGTCCGTGATAGACGCGGGCCATGGTATCGGCGTGGAGACTTCCTGACCTGATGACCGTCAGCGAATTCCTGAAATGGGATTCGCCCGGGGAATATTGTTGGCAACTGGTGGATGGTGTGCCGGTCGCCATGTCCCCGCCGACCCCGGTTCATGGGGCGATCCAGAACGAGACCGGCCGCCTGATCGCGAACCATCTGCTGGATCGCGGCAGCCCGTGCACCGTGGTCTCGACCGCCGGCGTCATTCCGCGATTTCAATCGGACCGGAATTTCATGGTTCCCGACCTCGCGGTCACCTGTTCCTCGGCCGATATGACGGGGCAGGCGCTGCATGAGCCGGTGCTGCTGATCGAGATCCTGTCGCCCTCGAACCATGCCGAAACCTGGCGCAACGTCTGGACTTATCTGACGATCCCCTCGCTGCGTGAGATCCTGGTGATCCGAACGTCGGCAATTGGCGTTGAACTGCTGCGCCGCGGCGACGATGGCGCGTGGCCCGACAAACCGGTTTCGATCGCCAGCGGAGCGTTCGCCTTGTCGAGTATCGACCTCAGTTTACCGGTCGAGGCGTTGTACCGCGGCACTGGCATGACCACCGGCATGACCTGATCAGAACCGCTCTTCGCCGGCGTGCCGGACCGGGTCGGGAAAATCCCGGTACAGCGCGAACGTCGCGTTGGTCACCAGCGAGTTGACGCTGAAATGAAACCCCTCCACCGGCTCCCGCCGTCCGGCCACATGGTCGAACGCGGTGTCGAGCTGCGCCAGGCCGCGAACCTCGATCATCAGGTGGAACTCGCCGAGACCGGCCGGTGCGAGGCCGAGCTTGCGGCGGGTCAAACGATACCCCTCGATCAGGCCTTGCTCCTTCAGATGTCCCAGATAGGAGCCGACCTTCTCGGTGAAGGTCAGATCGCCGACGCCGGGCTTCAGATCGCACCAGATGTGGTAAATGTTCATCGCCTGCTCGCGACCATGATCAGGTGATCGGACAGGCGACGATGTGTTGCTGGTACGCCGGCCGCTGGCACAGCCGGTCGTACCACGCCCGCACGGCGGGAAGTTCCGGCCGCTCCAGGCCCAGATAGTTCATGCCGAACCATCGATTGGCATGCACGCCCCACGGAATGTCGCACAGCGTGAACGCATCGCCGGCGATGAAATCGTGTTGCTTCAGCTCGGCCTCCACCATGCGCCACGCCTTCGCCGTTTCCTCGATCGCCTGAGCGATCGCCGTCATGTCGCGTTTGTCCGCCGGCGTGCGCACGAGGCCCCAGAACACCTGACCCATCGGCCGGTTGAGCACTGTCTGCTGCGCGTCCATCCAACGATCGACATTGGCGCGAGCGTGGACCTCGGCCGGAAACAGCGGCGAGGCGGGGGCGTACGCGGCGTGCAGATAACGCAGAATGACGTTGCTTTCCCACAGCGTGAAATCGTCTTCCCGCAACGTCGGCACCAACCCGGTCGGATTCATTTTGCGATACTCCGGGGTGTCGGTCTTGCCGAACGCGCCGCCGACATCGATGCGCTCGAACGGCAGACCCAGTTCCCCGAGGCCCCACAGGACTTTCATGACGTTGCTTGAAGTGGCGCGGCCCCATACGATGCGTTTCATGTCATTCCCCCTCCCGACCGGCCCCCTCCCGACAGGTCGGCCACCAGACTAACCGCCAGCCGCCCCTTGCGCCATGCCGGAGGCGAGGGCACATGGCGGCCATGCCAGCCTTGTCCTATCGCGCCTTGCCATATCGCGCATTGTCATATCGCGCATCCGGCCTGGCCGCCGCGCTCGCGGCCGGGCTCGTGCTTGGGATCGCGATCGCCTCTGAGCGTTGGGGCGGCCTTGTTCCCTGCGCGCTGTGCCTGGTGGAGCGCTGGCCCTATCGCATCGCCATCGTACTGGGCCTGGCCGCCGCCGTGCTGCCGCCGAAAGCCGCCCGCGCCGCCCTGGCCTTGCTGGCACTGACCGTGCTGGTCGGGGCGGTGTTCGCGGCCATCCACGTCGGGGTGGAGTTCCGCTGGTGGAAGAGCCCGCTGCCGGAATGCGCCGCCCCGGGCTTCAGCGGCGGCTCGATCGCCGAGCGCCTCGCGCACATGCCGGCGGCCCCGGCCAAACCGTGCGATGATCCGACCTTTCTGCTTCCCGGCGTGAAGCTGTCCATGGCTGAGATGAACCTGATCTTCGCCTGTCTCTTCACCGCCGCCGCCGTCTGGGCCGCCAGCCGGAGACCTCGCCAATGACCGTACCGCTGCCCGGCGACACGCCGGCCGACGAAACCCTCCACCGCATGATCCGGGTCGACCACGCCGGAGAATACGGCGCCGTGCGGATCTACGCCGGCCAGCTCGCGGTACTGGGCCGCGGCGCCAAGGCCGGCCTGATCCGCCACATGCGCGATCAGGAGCAGGCGCACCTGGACACCTTCAACACCGTGATCGCCGACCGCCACGTGCGGCCCACCGCGCTGTTGCCATTCTGGCACCTTACCGGTTTCGTCCTGGGTGCCGCCACCGCCGCGCTGGGGGAGCGCGCGGCGATGGCCTGCACCGTCGCGGTCGAACAAACGATCGACGCGCATTACACGGCGCAGCTCGACCGCCTCGGCGATACCGAAGCGCCGTTGCGCGAAACGCTGGAGAAATTCCGCGCCGAGGAACGCGAACACCGCGACATCGCGCTGGCCAACGACGCCGAACGCGCGCCCGGCTACCGGCTGCTGTCCGCCGCCATCCGCTCCGGATGCCGCCTCGCGATCCGCCTCAGCGAGAGATTGTAAGTCGCCGCTTCCCGTGGCTAGAATTGCGCTGAGAGCGTCCGTGAGAGACGTCGGAGGGGAGTTTCAGGATGAGTTCGTCGACGCAAGCCGCCAGAGGCGGTCTGTCCTGGGTCAAGGACGTTACACGTTATCAATGGATGGTGTTTCTCGTCGCCTGGCTCGGCTGGATGCTGGACGCGACGGATTTTGGCTTGTTCAACCTCGTGCTGCGGCCCGCGCTGACCGAGCTTCTGGGCGGCAACCCAAGCATCGCGCAGATCGGTCAGGCTGGCGGCTTCCTCAGCATGGCCGGCCTGTTGGGGTGGGCCTTGGGCGGCTTCGCGTTCGGTGTCGTCGGCGACTACATCGGCCGCATCCGCACCCTGATCCTCAGCGTCGTGCTGGTCGCCGTGTTCACCGGTTTGCAGGGCCTCGCGACCAGCACCTGGATGCTGGGCTTTTTCCGCTTCTTCGCCGGCGTGGGCACCGGGGCCGAGATCGTGGTGGGCATCCCGCTGGTCGCCGAAGCCTTCGCCACCGAGCAGCGCGCCAAAGTGCTCGGCATCATGATGACCGGTGCCGCGTTCGGCAACCTGATCGCCGGGCAGCTCTTCGCCTCGATCGGGCCCTATGGCTGGCGCTATGTGATGTACGCCGGGATCGTGCCCGCGCTGGTGCTGCTGTTCCTGCGCCGCGGCATGGAGGAACCGGAACGTTTCAAGGACGTACAGGCGCGCCGGCGGGAGTTGCGAGCCGCCAGCTCGATCAGCGCGGCTGACGAGAAGTTCCTGGCCTTCGCGCCGAAGCAGTTGTTCACTCAGGAGAACCGCTACAGCACGTTCATTGGCATTTTGTTTTGTCTGGGCACGTTGCTGGCGATCTGGACCAGCCAGATCTGGTTGCCGACGATCCAGACGCAGTTGTTGCAGAAGGTCGGCATCACCGGCGCGGCCAGCGCGCCATACGTCGGCCACGGCATGACGCTCTGGGGGCTTGGCGGCATCCTCGGCTACGCGACGTTCGGCTTCATCGCCGACGCGGTCGGCCGGCGGCCGGCGATCGTGTTCTACAATCTCGGCACGATCGTTTCCGGCCTGTACTTGTTCCTCGGCGTGACCAGTTGGGACCTGTATCCCTACCTGTTGCCGGTGTTCGGTTATTTCGTGTTCGGTGTGTTCTCCGGCCATGCCGTCTACCTACCCGAAATGTTCCCAACCCAGGTGCGCGCCACCGCGGTGTCGTTCTGCAATGGCACCGGCCGCGTGGTCACGAGTTTCGGCCCATTGATCGCCGGCCTCATCACGCCGATGCTGGGCGGCCAGTTCAGCACCGCGACCGCGATCATGACCTGCTTCGCCGGCCTGAGTATCATCGCGATGATATTCGGCCGGGAAACCCGCGGCGACGATCTGCCGCATATCCACTGAGGGAATACAACGATGGCGAAAGCATATTGGGTCGGCTGCTACCGTTCGATCTCCAACCCGGACGCAATGGCGGCGTACGCGAAACTCGCGGGACCGGCGATCGCGGCGGCGGGCGGCAAATTCCTGGTCCGCGGCGTGCCGGCGAAGACCTACGAAGCCGGGCTCGCGCAACGCACCGTGGTGATCGAGTTCGACAGCGTCGCCGCCGCGGTCGCCGCGCACGACAGCCCGGAATATCAGGCGGCGCTGAAGGCAATGGGTAACGCGGCGGAGCGGGACATTCGCATCCTCGAAGGCGCCTGATGTTTGGTCGTCATGTATAGCTACATCACGCGGCGGCTGGCGTACGGCGTGCTGACGGTGTTCGGCGTCTCCGTCGTCATCTTCGTGGTCATGCGCGTGCTGCCGGGCGATCCTCTGGTGGCACTGTTCGGGCCGGAGGGCTACACCAAACTCAGTGCCGTCGAACGCGCCAGCTACATGGCGCAACTCGGTCTGAGCGACCCGCTGATCGTGCAATATATGCACTGGATGCGGGACATCGCCTCCGGCAGTTTCGGGCATTCGTTCTTCCGCTCCGAGAGCGTCGCCGAAATGCTGCTGCGCCGAGGCCCGCTGACGGCGGAGATCGCGCTGCTTTCCGTCGTGCTGTCCTGGATCGTCGGCATTCCGGTGGCGATCGTCAGCGCGTTGCGGCCGAACAGTTGGGGCGACAACATCGCGCGGTTCGTCAGCATTTTGTTTTTGGCGGTGCCGGGGTTCTGGGTGGGCATGCTGATCATCCTGGCGATGCTGTTCTGGTTCGGCTACCGGCCGCCGCTGACCAACGTTTCGCTGTTGGATAACCCGTGGGAGAACCTGCAGGTCGTGATCGGACCGGCGTTCGTGCTTGGCATGGGGCAGGCGGCCTATATCGCGCGAATGGCGCGGTCCGCTCTGCTGGAGGTCATTCGTGAGGATTATGTCCGCACCGCGCGCGCCAAGGGATTGAGCGGCCGTCTCGTGGTCGCGGTGCATGCGCTGCCGAACGCGCTGCTGCCCGTCATCACCTTGTCCGGTATTTTACTTGGCTTTGTGCTGGCGGGCTCGATCCCCGTTGAACGCGCCTTCGCGACACCCGGCCTTGGCTTCGCGATGTACTCGGCGGTGAGCGAGCGCGACGTGTTCGTGATGCAGAACCTGGTGTTCGTTTACGCCGTCGTGTTCGTGATGATAAACATCGTGATCGACCTGGCGATCGCCTGGCTTGACCCGAGGATTCGTTACCAATGAGCGATATCACCGCGCCGCTGGACGGAATTGAAACCATCTCGCATCCGGGACGGTTGTCTCGGGCGGGTCGCGCGTTGCGTGTGTTCGCGCGCCGCTCGCCGCTGTCGGCGTTCTGGGGCTGCATCGCGGCGCTGATCATCGTGCTGGCGATCGCGGCGCCGGTGCTGCCGTTGTATCCGCCATTGAAGTCCGACTTCCGCGCGATGACCAAACCGCCCACCGAGAAACACGTGTTCGGCACGGACCAGATCGGCCGCGATACATTGAGCCGGGTCATCCACGGCAGCCGCGCCTCGCTGACGATCGCGGTGTCGGCGGTCGTACTCGGCACCACGTTTGGTGCGTTCTGGGGGCTGGCCTGCGGATACTTCGGCGGCCGGTTCGATTTGCTCAGTCAACGGGTGATGGAGTTCCTGCAATCGTTTCCGGACCTTATTCTGGCGATGGCGATCGCGATGGCGCTTGGGGCGGGGTTTGGCACCGTGATCGTCGCGATCGCGATCACCCGAATACCGTTTGGCGGCCGGGTCATCCGGTCGGTCGTTCTGTCGTTGAAAGAAATGTCCTACGTGGAGGCCGCTCGTGGACTGGGAGCGTCGCACACCCGGATGATGATGCGGCATATCCTGCCGCAATGCGTCGCGCCGTATCTGATCCTGGCGACGACGCATCTGGGCGTGGCGATTATCATCGAGGCATCGCTCGGGTTTTTGGGCGTTGGCATTCCGCCGCCGACGCCAACCTGGGGGAACATGCTGGCCGATTCGTTGAACGCCGGGTTGGTGCCGCCGTGGTGGCTGGTGCTGTTTCCGGGAGCGGCGATCACGCTGACGGTGCTGTCGTTCAATCTGCTGGGGGACGGGATCAGGGATGCGCTGGATCCGCGGTTGCGAGGGTCGGTGTAGGGGGAGTGCGTGGCGTTGGGATGGTTCGTGCTGACGCACGGTCAAATATGTCACAAAGCTCACGAAACTGTCTTGCATGACCCACGCTATCTCGGTTGTGGCCCAAATGCCCGCGAAGGGTGAGGACTGGACACACAGCGGCGAGACGATCCGAGGGGTGATTGCCGGACTACCGCCGTTGCATTTCTCAAGAATCGTGAAACAGGGGTGGATACCAGCCATTGCCTATCAGGTTCCCCTTTCGTTCAGGGAATATTTCAACTGTCATGTAGAACATCCGTTCTTGAGGCGACACCGTCCGATCGCTTCCGATAATTAAGACTTTCGGACTTCCCGTAAGTTGTGAACGTAACGACCGCGGAGCGAAGCGTTTTGGCGCCGGGCCCTCACCAAATGCAGATTACAGGTGCCGCCTGAAATCCATACGCTGATGGAGGACGCGCACAATCAGGACGCCATCCTCGATCTTCCGGTAGAAAACCGAATGGCTCGCGGTTGCTATCTTTCGATAGCCGGGCCGGATATGACTCGCGTCGCGTCCGAGGTCAGGAAATTCGACCAGCATTTGGAATGTTTCGTGCGAACCCAGGATGTATTTTTCAGCGCGGGTGAGGCCCCATTGTCGCAAAGAGGCTTCGGCGATGTTCTCAATGTCGGCGTCAGCTTCACCCGACAGAGTGTAGCTACCCACGCGCGACGCCGCTTCGTTCCTTTGCCTCCGTCCATATGTCGTGGACGCTACGGCTACTGACGCCGCTTTCCTCACCTTCGATAAGGGCGGCACGCAGGGCGGCGAGCCTGGTTTCCTGTTCTTCCAACAGGCGCAGGCCCGCGCGCACAACATCGCTGGCGCTGCTGTAGCGGCCTTGACTCACCTGCGCCTCGATGAAGCCGTTGAAATGCTCACCGACGCTGAACGACGTGTTTTTGCTCACACCCGCCCTATACCAAAACCTGGTATTGCGGGCAATGCTTCCCAAAGTTCAGGCTTCTCATGGTTCAAGCCATTCGGAACCGCCACTCGCGCCTTCCGGGGAAATGGGTGCCGGTTTCCATTGTCGGGTGCCAGATCGTCCATCCGCGGTTCGGTGCCGGGTCCGTGTCGACACCCGCGAATAGTGGAAAACGAACATCGGACAGTTGGTCCGCGCCGGCCGAACCTGCCGCCGGCCACCCGATCACCATCCAGATTGTCGCGCAACAATTGGCGCTATCTCTTGTTCCCCACGCCGTTCCTGTTGGGTCAAGAAATTGCACCGGAGGACCACGGGCGGCAAGGACAGTATGCCGCCCCGGGGCCGGAAGCGAACCCCCGGACCGGGACGCGAGCCGCGAGCATCCCATAAATCAAGATTCATGAAACAAGACCAGACCATTGATTTGATTGGGTTTTACTGGTGCGGAATTCTGTTTTATGAGAATACCGCGATGGATGGGCAGCGCGACCGCCTGGGTGCGTCTCAACCGATCCGAGCAGCGAACATTCGATGGTCCCTCAGGGTTCAGTACCAGTCATCGGCTCCATTCGTGCTCAACCGCGGTCCCGTTTATCACGAAGCATTCTTGGACGACCCACGCCATCTTCGTGAGCTTTGCGCGCTTCGTGAGCTTCGTGACAAATGGGGCCGAGCCACAAACACCAACCCGCCCATCAAGCCGCCGCCGCCAACGGAAACGCCACCCCCGCATCATGCAAATGGCACGCCGCGACATGGCCCGGCGCGACCTCCCGCAATAACGGCGCCTCAACCCGGCAACGCGCCATCGCGTACTGGCACCGCGCATGGAAATGGCACCCGGACGGCGGATTGATCGGGCTTGGCACATCCCCCGTCAGGATCACGCGCTGCCGCCCTCTCGACCTCGCCCGCGGGATTGGCACCGCCGACAGCAGCGCCTCGGTATACGGATGCAACGGCATCTCGAACAACGTCGTTTTGTCCGTCATCTCAACGATACGCCCGAGATACATCACCGCCACCCGGTGGCTGATGTGCTCCACCACCCCGAGGTCATGCGCGATGAACAGGAACGACAGCTTGTATTCGTCCTGCAAGTCCATCAGCAGATTGATGATCTGCGCCTGGATCGACACATCCAGCGCCGACACCGGCTCATCGCCGATGATCAGCTCCGGATCGAGCGCCAGCGCGCGCGCGATGCCGATGCGCTGGCGCTGCCCGCCGGAGAATTCGTGCGGGTACGACTCCATCAACGCCGGCCGCAGACCCACCCGCTGAAACAGCGCCGCGACTTTTTCCCGGCGTTCCATCCGGTTCGCGCCATCGCCGTGGATGATCAGCGGCTCACCGACGATATCGCCCGCCGACATGCGCGGGTTCAGCGACGCGTAGGGATCCTGATAGATCATCTGCATGCGCCGCCGGTACGGCAGCATGCCCTCGCGGTCGAGGTGGGTGATATCGACACCGTCCACCTTGATCGTTCCGCCGGTCGGCTCCAGCAGTTTCAGCAACGTCCGGCCGGCCGTCGATTTTCCGCAACCACTTTCACCGACCAGACCAAGCGTCTCGGAGGGATCGATGTGAAACGAAATACCATCGACGGCATGGACGAACCCGGCCGTGCGCGAAAAGACGCCTTTATGAACCGGAAAGTGCTTCTTCAGGCCCTGAACTCCCACCAGCGGGCTCATGCGTTGGCTCCCAGCATCGCGTCCGCGTGCCAACAGGCGATCAGGTGTTCGGGCCGGTGCGTTTTCAACGGTGGATAGGCGTCGCGGCATTGCTCCGTGGCGAATGCGCAACGAGCCGCGAAGGTGCAGCCCGGCGGCAGGTTGGCGAGCGATGGCACCATGCCCTTGATCTCGGTCAGCCGCGGCCGTTTGCCCTTCGCCAGCGCCGCGGCATCAAGTCGTGGGATCGAACCGAGCAGGCCGATCGTGTAAGGATGCCCAGGATGGTCGAACAATTCATCAACGGCGGCCTCCTCGACCTTGCGTCCCGCGTACATCACCACCACGCGATCGGCGTTCTCGGCGACCACCCCGAGGTCATGCGTGATCAGGATCATCGCGGTGCCGAGACGTTCCCGCAACTCACGCATCAGTTCGAGGATTTGCGCCTGGATCGTAACGTCCAGCGCGGTGGTGGGCTCGTCCGCGATCAGCACCTTCGGGTTGCAGGACAACGCCATCGCGATCATCACCCGTTGCCGCATGCCCCCCGACAATTGATGCGGATACGACTGGGCGCGCCGCTCCGGCTCCGGAATGGACACGCGGCGCAGCATTTCGATCGCGCCGTCCATCGCGTCCTTGCGCGACAGGCCTTGATGCAGCGCGATCGCCTCGGCGATCTGATGGCCGGCGGTATACAACGGATTGAGCGAGGTCATCGGCTCCTGAAAGATCATCGAGATGTCGTTGCCGCGAATGGCTTCCATCTCATGCTCGGACAGATCGAGCAGATCGCGGCCCTCGAAGCGGATCGCGCCGCCGGTGATCCGGCCGGGAGGCGATGCGACGAGACGCAGGATCGACAAGGCGGTGACGCTTTTGCCGCAGCCGGACTCGCCCACGACGCCAAGCGTCTCGCCGGGTTTGAGGTGGTAGGAAACGCCGTCGACGGCGCGGATCACACCGAGTGGCGTGAAAAATTGCGTGTGAAGGTCATCGACCTCCAGAAGCGCCCCCGTGGAACCCAAGCCCGTGGAACTCAAGCCTATGGAACTCAAGCCGTGACTCCCTGTGTGTCGCCGTGTTATTGTCCGACGTATCGATCAGCGCACGATAGCACGGCGCGCGCGCGGCGACAGAAAAAAAGCAACGACGGAAAAAAGCAACGACGGAAAAAAAAGCAATGACGTTGGGAGGATTAAACAAATGACCGGACTGACAGGCAAGACCTCGCGCCGCGGCATCCTGAAGGGCGGGGCAGCGGCGGTGGCCGCCGCGTATGGGCTGCATCCGCGATGGGCGGAGGCGGAAATCCCGCTGGAATACGACGGTTCGAAATTTCAGATGGCGCCCCCGGAGCCGAACCCGAAAAAGGGCGGCGTGCTGAAATATGGCATCCTCAGCCGTCTGCCGCATTTCGACGTGCATCAATCGGGCACCATCGGCAGTCTTGGTCAGCAATCCGCCATGTTCGACCTGTTGATCAGGCGCGACCCCAGGGACAGCGGCAAGACGATTGTCCCGGACCTCGCTCACAGTTGGGAAATCGCCAAAGACGGTTCGACCTATACGTTCCATCTGCGCAAAGATGTCATGTTCAGCGACGGTGCCGAGATGACCTCCGCCGACATCAAAGCCACCTACGATCGAATCTCGAAGCCACCATCGGGGATCGCCATTCCGCGCAGTATTCTGTTCAAAACCGTGAGCGAGATCACCGCGCCGGATAAATACACGGTGCAGTTCAAATTATCGGCGCCGCGCCCGGTCAACTTCATGATGTCCGCCTTCGCCAGCGGCTGGAACGTGATCTTCCGCCAAAAGACGCTGGAGGACAATGCCTACAATCTTCGCAAGGTCATGGACATCCCCGGTACCGGCCCGTTCAGATCGAAGCGGCGCATCGAGAACGAAGTTTGGGTGATGGAAGCCAATAAGAATTATTGGAACAAGGGCCTGCCGATGCTGGACGGCATTGAATTTTACAACCTGCTTCCTTTCTCGACCGAGCTTGGTTCGTCGATCCTGTCCGGCCGGATCGATTACGCCCGGATCTGCGACCCGGTGTCCGCGCGTAAAGCAAAGGCAACGGCGGGCATGTCGGTGGCACAGTTCAATCAGAGCGTCATTCAGGCGGTCTACGTCAACACCAAGAAGAAGCCGTTCGACGATCCCAGGGTGCGGCGGGCGATGCATCTCGCGTTCGACAGGCCGACACTGGTCGACGCGGTCAAGGACATCACGCCGATGCGCGTTGGCGGGTTCATCTACCCGTTCTCCGAATTCGCCACGCCGGCCGATCAGATGAGCAAGCGCCTCGGCTACCAGGAAGATACCACCGCGGCGCTAAAGGAGGCGAAGGCGCTGTGGGCCGCGTCCGGCGCCGCGAGCTCGGTCAAAAGCCTCGACTTCATGGTGCGCGACGTGGCCAGCTTCAAGGTCTGGGCGCAGGCGATTCAGGCCATGCTGCAGGAAGGTCTGGGCGTTGAGTGCAATCTGCGAACGGTCGTGGAGTCGGTGTGGTTCGACGATACCACGTCGGGCAATTACGACCTCGCGATCGGCGCGGTCGTTTCGACTCTGCTGGATCCGTCAGATTATTTCAACGCCTGGTACCGGGGCGGTGGACCGCAGAATTATTCGAAGTGGGACAACCCGAAATTCAATGCGCTGTTGGACCAGATCGACGCCGAGGTCGATACCGCGAAACGTCTCGCGCTGATCCATCAATGCGAGGATATCATGGAAGCGGACCCGCCGGTGTTGCCGGTCGCATGGGAGAACATTCTCGATATCTACTACAACTACGTGAAGGGTCATAATCCGAAGGACTATTTCGGCATCTATGATTGCGACCGTTACGATACGTTCTGGCTCGACAAGGCCTGACGCGGAACGGCCGGGGGTGCGATGCCCCCGGCCGTCCCACGTCGACGGCCGCATATCGTCCTGGCTCGTCCGGACCAGCCGGCGGATGACGCCGCGCGGCCTAACTGTCGAGTTCGCTGTCCCAGTACAGGTAATCGCGCCAGTCCTCATGCAGGTAGTTGGGCGGAAACGCGCGCCCGTTATCCTGCAACTCCCACGTCGTCGGCTGTCGCGGCGCCAGGCGCGGGAACATCCGGCATTCGCGCGGCAGACGCGATCCCTTGCGCAGATTACAGCCGCCGCACGCGGTGACCACGTTTTCCCACGTGGTGCGGCCGCCCCGGCTGCGCGGGATCACGTGGTCGAAGGTCAGGTCCGGCGTCGGAAACCGGCCGCCGCAGTACTGGCAATGGAAGGCATCGCGCAGAAACACGTTGAACCGCGTGAACGCCGGGCGGCGCGCGGACGGTATGTAGTCCTTCAACGCGATCACGCTCGGCAGCCGCATGGTGACGCTGGGGGAATGGACCTCGGTCGCGTATTCGCTCAGCACCGAGACGCGGTCCATGAACACGGCCTTGATCGCATCCTGCCACGACCACAGCGACAGCGGGAAATACGAGAGCGGACGGAAATCCGCGTTCAATACCAGCGCGGGAAAATGGAATCCGCCGTCAGGCACGCGCCAACCCTCTACGTTTGGGCGCGAACTCCGGCCGGGTCATGGAACGTCGACCCGTCCAATGCCGCGTCGTCAGTCTATCCACAGGGCTCACGCCCATGGCGCTTATGACAGAGGCCAGGAGTCGCCGCAACCGGAGCGACTCGGGGTTGTCCCGGTTTCACGGCTTCGTCATGACAACGCGGTTGGTCACGGAAAGGCGCGGCGCAACGCCGCCGATCCCATCGCGATGCCGGCGTCGTCGATGCCATGCCCGAGGTTCGGGACATACAGCGATTCAATCGGAACGCCCGCCGCTCGCAGCACCGCCTCGGCCTCGCGGGAGCGGAGGACCGGCACCTGGCCGTCGGCCTCCCCGTGCACCAGCAGCACAGGGGCTTTGTTCCGCAACTCCACCGCAAGCGTTTCCGGGGCGATCAGCGCTCCGGAAAACGCCAGGATCGCCCGCGGCGCGACCGGGCGCCGCAAGCCGGTGAACAGCACGGTCATCGCGCCCTGGCTGAACCCCATCAGAGCGTAGGCATCGGCGGGCAGGCCGAGTCGGACCAGTTCGGCATCGACGAACGCGTTCAGGAAGCCGGCGGCGCGGCGGACGCCATCGGCCATGACCTCGGGCCGCCGGTCACTGACCGCCCACCACTGGCGGCCAAAGCCTGAGTAGTGCTCGTCCGGGGCGTTGACCGAGGCGAACAGCGCGTCCGGCGCGGCGTCGGCCCAGGAGGGGGCGAGATCGATGAGGTCGTAGGCATCGGCGCCGAGGCCGTGGCACAGCACCACCAGTTGCTTCGGTGTGCCCTTCGAGGCGGGCCCCCAGTGCACGGCTTCCAACACGTCCGGCATGATACGCTCCCTTGTTCCTCAGGTCTCACCGAGGGTCTGGCCCGGGAGTCTCTCGCGCCACGTTGCCGGTGTCGATCCCTGGGTCAAGGTCGGAGTTGTAAACGGTAAGTCCATGTCGATCGTCACGCGATTCGCGCCCAGTCCGACCGGGTATTTGCATTTGGGTCACGCGTTCTCGGCGTTGACCGCGTGGCGGCGGGCGCGGGCCGCCGGGGGACGATTCTTGCTGCGGCTGGAGGACATCGATCCGACTCGTTGCCGCCCTGAGTACGCGGCCGCGATCCTGGAGGACCTGGCGTTTCTGGGCCTCGACTGGGACGGTCCGGTCCGCGTGCAGTCCGAGCATTTGGCCGACTACGCCGCCGTGCTGGACAGTTTGCGGGCGCGGGGGCTGCTGTATCCGTGTTTCTGCTCCCGCGCCGACATCCAGCGGCGGGTGATCGCCGCCGCGCCGCATGGGCCGGATGGGGGACCGGTTTATCCGGGCACCTGCCGTGCGCTGTCCGAGGCCGAGCGTGCCGCCCGGGCGGACCAGCCGCATGCGCTGCGCCTGGACATGGCGCGCGCGCTGATCGAAGGCCTGACGTTCGAGGAGGAAGCCGAGGGCACCATCGCCGCCGATCCGGCCCGCTTCGGCGACGTCGTGCTGGCGCGCAAGGACACGCCCACCAGCTACCATCTCTGCGTGACCCACGACGATGCGCTGCAGGGTGTCACTTTGGTGACCCGCGGCGAGGACCTGAAGCAGGCTACGCATCCGCATCGGTTGCTGCAGGCGCTGATGGGTTGGCCGACGCCGGTTTACGCGCACCATCGGCTGCTGACGGACGGCTCTGGGCGACGGCTGGCCAAGCGGGACCGGGCGACGACGTTGCGCGCGCTGCGAGCGGCCGGGGTGTCAGCGGATGAATTGCGGGACCAACTGAATGCCCTCACCGATCCGCCACCGGCCCTCACCGATCCGCCACCGGCCCTCACCGATCCGCCACCGGAATAAGCCACCAGGTGGCCAGCGCGCCGAGCAGGGAGGCAATTGCCGCGGCGATGAATGCCGCCGGAACCGACCAGGCCGCCAGCATGCCGCCAAGCGCGGTGCCGACCGGAAATCCCGCCGTGTTGACGCTCATCGACACGGCCAGGATACGGCCCAGAAGGGCGGGCTCGGTACGCCGCTGCCGCAAGGTCAGCAGGGCCACGTCGATCGGGCCGGCCAACAGCCCCACGACCGCCAGCCCAATGCAAAGCCCGGCGACACCGAACGCCGCCGCGACGGGCCACGCGGCGAGCGCGGTCAGCACCATGCACACCGTCATCACCGGCACCTCCCGGCCGAGCAACCGCATCTGGCCCGCCACCAGCGAGCCAACGCTTCCCGCCAGGCCCGCCCCAGCCCAGACCAGGCCGGCGAACGATTGCCAGTTACCAGCGTCGAATCGATGCGCCATGAACACCGGCACGGCGACCACCAGGATGCCCCAGGTGCAGTTGTTCAGCGCGTAGCCGACGGCGAGGCCTCGCAGCAGCGGCCGCCGGAACACCGTGACCAGCCCCTCCGCCGACTGGGCCAGGAACCGTCGGGATGAACGCGGCGGCGGTCTGGCGCCGCGGATGAGCGCGACGCAGAGAGCCGCCACGCCATATGCCGCGGCGATCACGATGAATGCCGGTGTCGCACCGGCGAACCCCATCAGTGCGCCCGCGAGCGACGGCCCCACCACGTCGACCACGCCATGCACCGCGGTGTCCAGCGCGTTGGCTCGATCGAGGGCATGCGACGGCACCAGGCGGGGCAGCAGGACGCGGATGCCGGCCGCGCTCAACGGGCTGGTGGGGGCGTAGGCCGCCGCCAGCAGCAGCAGGACGCTCGGGCTGGCCCATCCCAGCCGGATGGCGGCGGCGAGCGCCAGTAGCAGACCGGCGCTGAGGGCCAGGTCGACGAGGATGCCTCGGAGCGCGCCCGCCCGATCCAGGAACGCGCCGGCCAGCGGGCTGACGGCGAGGCCCGGCGCCACGGCCGCGAACGAAACCCACCCGGCGAGTGTCGGAGACCCAAACGCCGCCAGTGCGTGGAACACGATGACGATGGTGAACATCCGTCCCGCCAGACGCGACAGGCAGGTCGCCGACAGCAGCGCGCGAACATTGGGCAACCGGATCAGTTGCCCGTAGGAAATCGACGTGTGATCCATGCGCCGACCTTACAATCGGTGAATGCGGAAGGTCACTCGGGTTTGACGGGGATGGGGGTTTGACGGCGGTGGGCGCCTGCCGCACCCTGCGCGCCGCAGCGCATTTTGTTACGGAGACACGACGTTGCCGCATGCCTCCGAACGGTTCCAGGGTGCCGCGGACCGCTATGCCAGCGCTCGCCCTGACTACCCTGAACGGCTGCTGACGGCTTTATCCGGCTCGATCATCGAGGAACCTCCAGCAGCGGGCGGCGTGGTGGTCGATGTTGGCAGCGGCACCGGGACCTTCACCCGTCAGTTGCGGGCGTTGCTGCCGGTTGGCGTGCCGATTGTCGGGATTGAACCGGCGTCCGACATGCGGAGCAAGGCGGACGCCATGTCCGCCGGCGTGGCGGGCATCGCGTATCGTGACGGCCTGGCACGGAAACTGCCGATCGCGACCAGGAGCGCCCGCGCGGTCGTGGCCGCGACCGCGGCGCATTGGTTCGACCGGGGGGAATTCTTCCGCGAAGCGCATCGCGTCCTGATCCCGTCGGGGATCCTGGCGATCGTGGAGTACGTCCGAGACACCGAGCGCTCGCCCGCGGCCGCCGCGGTGGTGAAGTTTCTGGCCCAGTACGGTGGCCCGCGCGCCTATGTTCGTCCGGACTACACCGCCGAATTGTCGCGCACTGTTGGGTTCCGCGATTTCACACATCTGATCGAGCGCGTGACGTCGCAGCTGTCTTCGGAGGCGTTTACCGGATTGGCATTATCGTCCTCGCATGCCCGCGCCGCGATTGATGCGCTCGGTGAGACGGAGGCGGAGCAGACGCTGTTTCAGATGGTCGCGCCGTTGGTCACCGCCGCCGGCCATATCCCGTACGGTTATATCTTTCATCTGTTTACCGTACGGAGCGATTGATCGTTTCGACGGATCAGCTGATCGCCCGCCAGATCACCCCGCCTTGACGTCGCCGATAAACCGCTGGACATCGCCGCTGAGTTGCTCGGCCTGGCGGGACAGCGCGCCAGCGGCGTCAAGCACCTGAGAAGCCGCTGTCCCGGTCTCCATCGCGCCTTGACTGACACCATTGATGTTGGTGCTCACTTGTTGCGTACCCATCGCCGCTTCATGCACGTTGCGGGCGATCTCCTGCGTCGCCGCGCCCTGCTCCTCGACCGCCGAGGCGATCGCGGTCGCTATCTGGCTCAGTTCACCGATTGTTTGAGAGATCGCCTCGATCGCCGTCACGGCCTCCTTGGTCGCCACCTGGATCTGCGCGACCTGGTGCCGGATATCGTCCGTGGCCTTCGCCGTCTGGTTCGCCAGCCCCTTCACTTCGGCGGCGACCACGGCGAAACCCTTACCGGCATCTCCGGCACGCGCCGCCTCGATTGTCGCGTTCAGCGCGAGCAGATTGGTCTGCCCGGCGATGGCGCTGATCAGGCTGACGACCTCGCCAATCTTCTGCGCCCCTTCCGCCAGGGTCTTGACGATGACGTCGGTACGATTGGCGTCCTGCACCGCCTTGTTCGCCATTTCGGACGACTGGGTCACCTGGCGGGCGATCTCTCCGACCGAGGCCTACAATTCCTCAGCGGCCGAGGCGACGGTCTGCACGTTGACGCTC
>ODAK010002560.1_pt1 | contig 19166 bp, 16 predicted proteins | sample 1539591 | NCBI WGS metagenome assembly ODAK01 (sample SAMEA3539303, study PRJEB22396) | soil metagenome | biome: tundra; feature: field; material: soil | place: USA | collected 2010-05 | depth 0.15 m | reverse complement strand
GGGCATGTGGCCCCGGCACCGCCCGGTTTACCCGAAGTCAGGCCCGCCAGCGGGCACGGTAAATCGGAACTCGGCCCCGCCGCCGGGTGCTCGCTGCACGGTGATCGTCCCGCCGTGCGCCTCGACCAGGCCCTTCACGATGTACAGGCCGAGGCCTGCGCCACCGCGGCGCTTGGCCCGCCAGAACTGCCGGAAGATCCGCGGCACGAGTTCCGGGGCGACGCCATCGCCCTCATCGCGGACGGCCACCGCCACGGAGGCCACCTCGGCGAACCCTGGGGTTGCCGCTGACTCGTCCGGGCGGCTGGCGGCCCGGGCGCCGACGGTCTCGACCGGCTGTACCACAACCGTCACGGTACCAGCGCCGTGCCGCACCGCGTTCTCGACGAGGTTCCCGAGAATCTGGTCCACCTTGTCCGCGTCCAGCCACGTCTCCGGCAGATCCGCCGGGGCCTCGATCCGGAAGCGGTCCGGGGAGTCGCCCGCCGCGACCCGCCCGGCGACAATCCTCTCGGCCCGCTCGGGGATGTCCACCAGTTGGCGGTGGACCTCGATCCGGCCCGCCTCGATCCGGGACACGTCCAAAAGCTCAGTGATCAGCCTGGTCACCCGGTCGGCGTCGGCGTTGACGGTTTCCAGCATGACCCGTTTCTGGTCATCGGTGAACCGTGTCCACTTGGCCAGGAGCGTCGCGGTAAAGCCTTTGACGCTGGTAAGTGGCGAGCGAAGTTCGTGGGCGACGGTGGAGACCAGATCGGCACGGCGGCGCTCGATCCGCGCGCGCTGCTGCGCTCCACGGAGAGTAATTACGATGCGCTGCACGGCGCCTGGGTCGCTCAGCCGCCCGGCACCGAAGTCACGGCACCGAGGCCCGCGCACATAGCCCACGGTGACCAGGAACTCGGTACCGTCCGCCAGGTAGAGCGATGTCTCCGGGTGCCTGGTCCGGGTGGACAGCCCCCGGTAGGGGTCGACGAAGGTCCACCAGCTGCGCCCGTCCGCGTCGTGCAACGGCAGTACCTGCCTGACGTCTCTGCCCAGCGCGTTGAGGGAGGCGATGCCGGTGAGCCGCTCGGCCGCCCTGTTGAACACCGCGATCCGGGCCGCGTGGTCGGCAACGACCACGCCGTCAGGCAGCTCGTCAGCGCAGACCAGGCCACCCGAGGCCACGACAGCCCCGGCAGGCACACTGGCCAGGGCCGCCGCGGCCGCCCTGCCTGGACTCAGCCCATCCACTTGACCGCTGCCTCCATCCGGCATCAACGATTGTGTTCCGCGTGAATGACGCAACGTGATCAGACTCTAGCGCGCCCAGCCCCCGGGGCGGCAGCCCCCCTCAGCCAGCTAGCGCCCGGGCTCACACTGCGCACGGGCGGATGCGTACAGGCAGACGGCGGCGGCCGCCGCCAGGTTCAGGCTCTCCGCCCGGCCGTAGATCGGCACCGCCACCGCCTCGTCCGCGAGCGCGAGCACCTCGCCGGGCATCCCCCAGGCCTCGTTGCCGAACAGCCAGGCGGTCGGCTGCCGCAGCAGGCCAGAGGCATCAAGATCATCGAGTGAGCGGCTGGCACTGCCGTCCGCGGCCAGCACCCGCAGGCCCGCGTCGCGCAGCGCGCCGACCGCCGCGGCCAGCGGGGCACCCATCACCACTGGGACGTGGAACAGGCTGCCGGCTGAGGCACGGACGCATTTGCTGTTGTACGGATCGACCGATGCCTCGGAGAAGATCACAGCCCGGGCGCCCGCCGCGTCCGAGGTCCGCAGGACCGTACCCGCGTTCCCCGGGTCGCGTACGTTCGCGAGGACAACCGCGAGCTGGGGGTCAGCCGCGGTGACCTGGGCGAGCGGGACGTCCACGAACCGGCAGACCGCGAGGATGCCCTGCGGCGTGACGGTCTGCGCGAGCTCGGTCATGACTTCCCCGCTGACCAGGTGCACGCGCACCCCCTGCCCGGCGGCCGCCGCGACGAGCTCGCCGTAACGGACCTGCGCCGGGGCGGTGATAAACAGTTCCGTGACCACGCCGACATCGGCGAGCGCCTCGCCGGCCGCCTGCGGGCCCTCGGCCAGGAACGACCGGGCGCGCTGCCGGAGCGCTCGCTTGGCGAGCTGCCGGGCGGATTTGACCGGCGGCGAACGGAGGCTGGTGAGCTCGGGGCCGGCGAGTGGCGTCATACCGGGTCCCCGCCGCCCGGCCGCGGCGGCGTCAGGCCGCCGCGGTGCTGGTCGGGGTCGCGTCCGCGCCCGCATCCGCGAGGGCACCCTTGGCGACCTCCACCAATGCGGAGAACGCCGCAGGGTCCGCGACGGCGAGTTCCGCGAGCATCCGGCGGTCCACCTCGATATCGGCGGCCTTGAGACCCTGGATGAACCTGTTGTAGGTCATGCCCTCGGCCCGGGCCGCGGCATTGATGCGCTGGATCCACAGTCTCCGGAACGCGCCCTTCCGGTCCTTGCGGTCCCGGTAGGCGTACGTCATCGAGTGGAGGACCTGCTCCTTGGCCTTGCGGTACAACCGCGACCGCTGACCACGGTAGCCGCTCGCCCGCTCAAGGACGACCCGGCGCTTCTTGTGGGCGTTCACCGCCCGCTTCACGCGTGCCATTTCTTCGACTCCCTTGAGGCGGGTGGGGCTACTTCCCCAGCAACTTCTTGATCTTCCTGACATCCGAGCCAGCCACCGTCTGGTCGTTAGCCAGGCGCCGGGTGCGCTTGCTCGCCTTGTGCTCAAGCAGGTGTTTACGGTTGGCGCGGCGGCGAATCACCTTGCCGGTACCGGTCAGCCGGAATCGCTTCGCGGCACCACTATGTGTCCTCATCTTCGGCATGGTCGCCGTCGTCTCCTCTATCGCGCGCCTGCTGGCGCGAATGCATGACGCTGCTGCTGTGCTGAGGGTCAGGCTCCTGCCTGGGCCTCCGAAGTGGCGCCCTCGGCAGCCTCGCGCTCGGCAGCGGACGGCGCCGGGGCCCGGCGCACCCGCACCGGCCGCTCGGCCGGTGCGGCGGTGCTCTCGTGGGGCTCCGCGCGTTCCGCCTTGGTCTCACTCTTCCTGCGGTGCGGTCCGATCACCATGATCATGTTCCGGCCGTCCTGCTTGGGCTGGGCCTCGACGAAACCCAGTTCCTCGACATCGCCGGCCAGGCGCTGCAGCAACCGGAACCCGAGTTCGGGCCTGGACTGCTCGCGCCCCCTGAACATGATCGTCACCTTGACCTTGTCGCCCTGCTTCAGGAACCGCTCGACATGGCCCTTCTTGGTGCCGTAGTCGTGCGGATCAATCTTCGGCCGGAGCTTGATCTCCTTGATGACCGTCTGCGCCTGGTTCTTGCGTGATTCTCTGGCCTTGAGCGCGGACTCGTACTTGAACTTGCCGTAGTCCATGAGCTTGCAGACCGGGGGCCGCGCCGTGGGCGCAACCTCAACCAGGTCAAGATCCGCTTCCTGGGCCAGCCGGAGCGCATCATTGATCGCGACGATCCCTACCTGCTCGCCGTTCGGCCCGACAAGCCGTACTTCAGGAACCCGGATGCGCTCGTTGATACGGGGTTCAGCGCTGATGTGACCTCCTTGGGCCTCGTCTCCCGCCGGGCCTCGTCACCCAGGGGATGTAGCTGGACCATCCCTGCCGGGCCATTCCAGGCGGCGGCTTGCCGCCACGCACGGAAAAGGCCCCGCATGGCTTGCACGCGGAGCCACCAACGCCACGACACCCGGCACAGGGTCATGCAGACCCGGCACCAGGAACGCAGCACCAGAACACCGCAGCACCCGATCAGCCATTACGCGATCCGGCGCCGCTGCGTCCGACTGGCCTGCCAGTCCAAGGACCGGAAAGCCGACCTGCCGACTCAGTGCTAGAAGCCCGGTGCCGACTAGGTGGGAGGTGGACCTCCGCTTGCACGCCCAGCACGGATATGCCGGGCTGGTCGTTGGATAACACTAACAGCATTCCGGCAGCGCAGGGTATTCCGGCCCGCCGGCCGGCACGCCAGATCCGACAATGTGCCGGAGCCCGCCAGCCGGGCCGCTGCTCAGCCGCCAAGCGCCGACAGCCCGGCCATCCGCATCGCCTCGACCGGTGCCGGCCGGCCCGTCATCAGCGCGACCTGCTCCGCCGCCTGGTGCAGCAGCAGGCCGAACCCGCCGGCCACGAAGGCCCCTGACTTCTGCGCGGCCACGGCCAGCGGGGTTGGCCAAGGGTGATACACCACGTCGAGCACGTAGCGGGGAACGGGAGCACCGTCGAGGATCCGTTCGGCATGAATATCGGCGGCGCCAGCCGGCGTCGTAGAAATCAGCAGATCCGGGGCGGCTTCCCAGGGCGTGTCGAACGGGGTCAGTTCCACCGCCATGCCCAGCCTGGCCGCGGCAGCCAGCAGGCCGCCGGTCCGCTGCCTGTCGCGGACAGCCACCGTCGCCTGCCGCGGGCCGAGGCCACGCACCGCAGCGATGGCGGAACAGGCTGTCGCTCCCCCGCCCAGGATCAGCACCCGGGCCGGCGGCGCCCCAGCCTCGGGGCGCGGCAGACCCGCCTCGACGAGCGCCGAGATCATGCCGGGCACGTCGGTGTTGTACCCATGCCGGGCGCCGTCGCGGAACACGACCGTGTTGGCCGCGCCCACATCCACGGCGAGGGCCTCGACGTCGTCGAGCAAGCCGAGCACGACCCGCTTGAGTGGCATGGTGAGGGACAGGCCGGCCCAGTCTGGCCCGCATTCGGCCATGAGTCCGGGTAGCCGTGCCTCGTCGCACTCGATCGCCTCGTAGTTCCAGTCGTCGAGGCCGAGCGCCAGGTAGGCGGCGCGGTGCAGGACCGGCGACAGGGAATGGCCTACCGGGGAGCCGAGGACCGCGGCCTTCATGGCTCGGGTGCTCACCCTTTCGCGGTGTTATTCGCCAGTTCTGTCTGGAACTGCTGGAACTGGGTGAAGCTGTTGGTGAACAGGGTCAGCCCCGTATTCGGGTTCACCGTCAGGAAGTAGGTCCAGTTCCCGGCGGCCGGGTGCAACGCGGCCTGGATGGCCAGGTTTCCCGGGCTGTCGATCGGACCAGGCGGCAGGCCGGGATTCAGGTACGTATTGTAAGGCGACTTGAACTGGGTCTGTGGGATCGTCACGTCGCCGGCGAAGGAGTGCAGCGCATAGAGCACTGTCGTGTCGAGCTGCAGCGGCATGGGCGGGACGCCGTTCAGCCGGTTGTAGATCACCCGGGCGATCTTCGGGAGGTCCTGGGGCCTCTTGCCTTCCGCCTGCACCAGGCTGGCCACGATGACGACCTCGGCCTCGGTGAGTTGCACCCGGGCCGCCGCGGTCGGCAGGCTGATGCCGGCGGCCTCCTGGTCGAAGCGCAGCACCATGTTCTTCAGGACGGTCAGGGGCGGCGTGTTCGGCTGGATGGGGTAGGTCGCCGGGAAGAGGTACCCCTCAGCGTTGCCCTTGGCCGATGACGGGAGCCCCAGCGCGGCAGTCTCCGCCGCCGCCTGCTGGTAGCCCTTGAGGTTCCCGGTCGCCTTGCCGAGCTTGGCGATGATCTGCGACAGCCGGTAGCCTTCCGGGATGGCGACCGTCGTCTGAATCCGCGAGGACGGATTGAGCAGCAACGCGAACGCCAGGGACGCCTTCATGTGCTTGCGGAGGTGGTAGTAGCCGGGCTCGAGCGCGGTTCCGTGGGTACTGCTCTTGGCCGCGATCGAGAACGCACGCGCGCTGTCTACCACGCCGAGACTGGCCAGGCGCTGGCCCACGGCGGTCGCGGTATCGCCCGACTTGATCTGCGCTACGACCGAACCGGTGCCCGGGCCAGGGAAATCGGGCGGGCTGTAGTACTTACGCCAATAGGTGTAGCCAACACCGAGCACGGCCACGACGACCAGGAGGATGACCATCCCGGCGGCCAGGACTGCCCTGTGGCCGCGCTTGCGGCGCTTGCGCGACGACGCATTGCCCGGGCCACGGTCGGCGTGGCGCCGGGTGTTCCTGCCGTCATCAAGTCCGGGCAGAAAGCCTGCCTCATCCTCCACCCAGGCTTGTGGTTCTTCCACGTCCGAGTACCAGCCCCCGGCGTCAGGATACCCACGCGCCTCCGGGGTAACACTGGCGCGCTGATCCCGGGGGTCATCTCCATATGCCTGATACCCCGAATGCTCGGTTGCGGCACCATCCGAATAGGTGCCATCACTGTAGGGGTCAGGAACCTGCAGGTCAGGCGCTGAATCCGCAAGAAGTGGATCAGCAAGCGACTGCCGCCAGGCGAGTTCTGAGGGCGGCAGCGGGGGAAGCGGGCCGGAGGGATGCCCGGTCCGGGACGGCGGGGGGAGCGGCGGAAGCGGGCCCGACGGATGACCAGACGCGGTCCGGGACGGGGGCGGCAGCGGCGGAAGCGGGCCCGACGGATGACCAGACCCAGCCCGGGACTGGGGCGGCAGTGGCGCAAGCGGGCCGTCCCCGGCCTCTTCCCCCCAGGGCGGCTGTGCCGTCAGTGGCGCGCCGTTGCCGTAGCCGGATGCGCTGCTGTCGTGATCAGTGCGGCCGCTGTCGTAACCGGGGGGCGCGCTGCGGTAACCGGCCGGTGAGTCGAGGTCGAGGTAGTCGCTCGCGCCGCCGCGCTGGCCAGCCGTCCCGGAACTGTACTCGGGTGCCGGCGTCTCATAGCCGGCTTGGCCGCCAGCCCGGTCGCCTGGGCTGCCGCGGTAGCCGACCTCCTCGGCGCCGTAACCGGGTGCGCTACTGTCATGGTCGGGCGCCCAGTCGTATGGATCTGGCTCCGCGCCGTCCCGGTCTGGGGTCCACCGAAACGGCTCCGCCAGCTGGCCATTCTGGTCGGGTGCCCGGGTCGGCTCAGGTGCCCAGGCTGGCTCAGGTGCCCAGGCTGGCTCAGCCTCCCGGGAATCGGCCCTGGCGTGGCGCCGGCCGGAAGCCGGGCGCGGACGGCCACCAGCGCCGAGTTCGCGGGCAGTCAGGTCGTCCCGCAGCCAGCGCCCAGGCGTGCCGTCGTCGGCCGCGACCGGGTCGTCGTCCGCGGATGGGCCATAGTCCCCGCCCCGCTGCCCGTCCTGCCCGTCCGCCGAGTCGCGCCGTGCGTGGCGGCTCACGCCTGGCCTCCGCGGTCAGGTTCCGCGATCTCCCCGGCGGGCCTGCCAGTCAGCCGCTCCCTGTCGAGCGCTCCCTGCAACAGCAGGGCCGCCGCCGTCTTGTCCACAACGGACCGCCGGTCTCTTGATCTCCGGCCACCGCGGCGCAGCGCGTCGTGCGCGATCACCGTCGTGAAACGTTCATCGACCAGGCGCACTGGGATGGGGGCCAGCCGCCCGGCCAGTCTGCCCGCGAACTCCCTGGCACCGGCGGCGGCGGCGCCTTCGCGGCCGGACAGCCCGGTCGGCAGCCCGACGATCACCTCGACGACCTCATGGCCGATGGCGAGCCCCGTCAGGGCGTCCAGGTCACCCCGGCCACGCAGGACAGTGGTCAGCGGGCTGGCAAGGAGCCCGTCGGGGTCACTCGTCGCCACGCCGATCCGGGCTGAACCCAGGTCAATGGCGAGCCTGACACCAACCCTCAAACGGGAACCCCGCTGGCCCCGAATTTCATCGGCGCAACGGTATGGCTGCAGCACGGTCTAACGGTACGCCACCAGGTCATGTCATGTCCCTCACAACAGCCCGAACCGCACCAAAAGCATCATCAATCGCCCGCGCCGTGTTGTCGCCGAGCGGTGCCCCGCCGCCCTGGGCGACGTCATCCCGGCCGCCGCCGCCACCGCCCAGGATGCCCGCAGCGGTCCGCACCAAGGCGCCGGCCGCCAGGCCGCGCGCACGCGCAGCATCGTTGACGGTGATCACGACGGTGGGCCGGTCGGCCGGCACGCCCGCGACCATCACCACGCCGGCCCGCTGGCCGGGCAGCCGCCCGCGGACGTCCAGCGCCAGCTTGCGGATCCCGTCAGCAGCCGTGCCGTCCGGGACCCGGTGCGCGACGAACGTGGCGCCACCCACGTCCTCGGCGTCGCGGGCCAGGCCGTCCGCAGCGCCGAGCAGCTGGGCGGAGCGGAGCCGTTCAAGATCCCGCTCGGCATCCCTGAGCCGTGTCACCAGCGCCGCCACGCGCTCCGGCAGCTCTTCCCGGCGCGCCTTGAGCTGCTCGGTGAGCTGGCTGACCAGGACGCTCTCCCTGGCCAGGAACCTGAACGCGTCCGTGCCGACGAGCGCCTCCACCCGGCGCACGCCCGAGCCGATCGACGACTCGCCCAGGATCTTGACCAGGCCGAGCTGGCCGGAGCGCGCGACGTGGGTGCCTCCGCACAATTCGCGGGAGTAGTCACCAACCTCCACGACCCGGACCTGGTCCCCGTACTTCTCGCCGAACAGCGCGACCGCGCCCATCGCCCGCGCCTCTTCGATCGGGGTGACGAACGCCCGGACATCGAGGTCGTTGATAAGGACATGGTTCACCTCATCCTCCGCATCGCGGAGTACCGAGGGCGGGACCGCGCCCGCGGCGGTGAAGTCGAACCGCAGCCGGCCCGGGGAGTTCTCTGAGCCCGCCTGGGCCGCCGACTCCCCCAGGGCGCCACGGAACGCACGGTGCACGAGATGGGTCGCCGTATGCGAACGGGAGATGGCCCGCCGCCGCTCGATGTCGATCTCCGCGTGCGCGGGCGCGCCGACCGTTATCTCGCCGGAGGTGACCACCCCCCGGTGCACAACCAGGCCTGGCACGGGCGACTGCACGTCACGCACCTCGAACTCAGCCCCCGAGCCACCGGTCGCGCCGGACACCCGGATGATGCCCGTGTCGGCCAGCTGGCCGCCCCCTTCGGCGTAGAACGGGGTGCGGTCGAGGACGACCTCGGCCTGTGTGCCTGCACCGGCAGCGGCCACCAATGCCCCATTCACCAGCAGCCCGGTCACCGTGGCGTCCCCGGTGATCTCGTTGTACCCGGTGAAGGTGACCGGCCCGGACCGGTCCAGCAGCGCGGCGAACGCCGAAATGTCGGCGTTCCCGGTCTTCTTCTCGATCGAGTCCTGCTTGGCCCGCTGCCGCTGCTCGGTCATGAGCCTGCGGAACCCCTCCTCGTCGACGGCCAGCCCCTGCTCGCCGGCCATCTCCAGGGTGAGATCGATGGGGAACCCGTACGTGTCATGCAACTGGAATGCCTGGTCCCCCGGTAGCGTCGCGGAACCACGGCGCTTGACCTCGCCGACCGCCGCATCGAAGATCGCCGACCCGGTGCGCAGGGTGGACAGGAACGCCGCCTCTTCAGCGTCGATGACCCCTAGGATGCGCGGCGTATCGGTACGCAGCTCAGGGAACTGCTCCGCCATGGCGTCGATCCCGACCTGGGCCAGGTCGTGCAGGAAGCGGTCGTCCCCGCCGCCACGCTGACCGCCGGCGAGCAGCCGGAGGTTCCGGATACTGCGGCGCAGGATCCTGCGCAAGACGTAGCCGCGCGACTCGTTGCTCGGCAGCACGCCATCGGAGACCAGCATGACCGACGTGCGGACATGATCGGCTACCACCCGCAGCGACACGTCCGCCCGGTGATCCTTCCCATACCGCTGCTCGGTTAGTTCCGCCGCGCGGTCGAGCACCTTCCACATGGTGTCGATCTCGTAGATGTTGTCGACGCCTTGCAGGATGGCCGCCATCCGCTCCAGGCCCATGCCGGTGTCGATGTTGCGCGCGGGAAGGTCGCCGAGGATCGGCCATCCCTCCTTGCCCGCACCCTCTCCCCGGATGTACTGCATGAAGACGAGGTTCCAGACCTCCAGGTAGCGGTCCTCATCGGCGATCGGACCGCCTTCCCGCCCGTACTCGGGACCGCGGTCATAGTAGATCTCCGAGCATGGGCCGCACGGTCCGGGAACGCCCATGGACCAGTAGTTGTCCGCCATGCCACGGCGCTGGATCCGGCTCTCGGGCACGCCGACCATGTCCCGCCACAGCCGGAACGCCTCGTCGTCGTCGTGGAACACCGTGGGCCACAGCCGGTCCTCCGCAAAACCGAAACCGCCATCGGCTTCCGGCCGGGTGAGCAGTTCCCAGGCGAAAGGGATCGCCTGGTCCTTGAAGTAATCACCGAACGAGAAATTCCCCAGCATCTGGAAGAACGTCCCATGCCGGGTGGTCTTGCCCACTTCCTCAATGTCGGGCGTCCTGACGCACTTCTGGCAGCTGGTGGCGCGCCTGAACGGCGGCGACTGCTGGCCGAGGAAGTACGGCTTGAATGGCTGCATCCCGGCGTTGACGAGCAGCAGCGTGGGGTCCTCGGCAATCAGGCTGGCCGAAGGCACCACCGTGTGGCCCCGCTGCTCGAAATACGTCAGGAAGCGGCGGGCGATCTCTGCCGACTCCATCAGCGGCCATCCTCCCCGTGCTCAGTCAATCCGTGCTCAGTCAATCGGCGCTCAGCCAGTGCCGGGCGAACCTGCTGGCTTCCGAGGGTAGGCGGTGCCTGCCCGGGATGTCGCTCCATATAAAGCTCCATGCCCTCGCGCACATCGCCGACGAAACGGGTCAGATCCCGGGCTCTGGGTCCCGGCGCGATCGAGCGCACGAGCCGGGTCGCCCGGCGGTAGCCGGTCACGCCGAGGACGGCGCCGAGGGTCAGCCAGAACAGCCTGCGTATCACCGCCCGGCCTCCTCCCGCTGCCGCGAAGCGAGGCCGCGCTCCAGGGCCTGGGCGGCGACCCTGGCCGCTGGCCCGGCGTAGGCCCGGCGCCCCGCGCTCCCAGTGCGGCCACCGCTGGCGCTGCGACCGGCGCGGCCGTGGTCGTCGCGGCGCAGCTGTGTGGCCCGGCGCACGCCGTAGACCAGGGCGGAGACTCTGGCCAGCGGCGTGCCAGCACCGCTGGCGATCACCCGGGCCAGCGGTGCGAGGGACGTCACCCGGCCGGTCAACTCGGCCATGTTGGCGGTGACCTCGTCCATGCTGGCGGTGATCGCATCAGCCTTGACGATCTGCTCCCCGGCCCTGTCGACCGCCGCGTTGGCCCTGTCGATGGCGAGCTCGCCGCGTTCCCGAAGATCCGCGACCGCACTGGAGGTCTGGGACACCAGTCTGGCCAGCTTGATCAGCAGGTAGACCGCGGCGCACACGCCGATGACCCAGAATGCCGCGGCGATGATCACCGCGACCCAGACCGCGGTTAGCATGGTTTCTCCTGCACCAGCCGACCTTATCGCTTGGCATCCGCCCGGGATGAATCCCGGGGATTCCTCCTGCGGGGCATACGCCGCGAGCCTGACCTGCGGTCAGCTGCCTCCCTGGTCCGGCGCCCGATCCAGGGCCCCGTCCAGAATGGCCCTGATCCGCTCGGCCCGGTCGGTGTAACGTGCCTCGGCGCCGCGGCGGGTTGGCTCATAATACCGGCGCCCGGCCACCTGATCCGGCGCGTACTGCTGGGCGACGATGCCCTCGTCGACGTCATGCGGGTACTGGTAGCCTCGGCCATGGCCGAGGCGCTCAGCGCCTGGATAGTGGGCATCGCGCAGGTGCGCCGGCACCTGGCCGGCCAGCCCGGCGCGGACATCCTGCCCGGCCGCGCTGATGGCCTTCACCACCGAGTTGGATTTGGGTGCGAGGGCCAGGTGGATGGTGGCCTGGGCGAGGTTGATCCTCGCCTCGGGCAGGCCGACGAACTCGACCGCCTGCGCGGCCGCGACCGCCACGCCCAGCGCCGACGGGTCCGCCATCCCAACGTCCTCACTGGCGTGCACGATGAGGCGGCGGGCGATGTACCGGGCGTCCTCCCCCGCTTCGATCATCCGAGCCAGGTAGTGCAGCGCCGCGTCGGCATCGCTGCCCCTGATGCTCTTGATGAACGCGCTGATCACGTCGTAGTGCTGGTCACCAGCGCGGTCGTAGCGGACCGCGGCGCGGTCCACCGCCCGTTCCAGGGTGGCAGTATCGATGGACCCGCCCGCGGCGACGCCTAGCGCGGCGGCCTCCAGGTAGGTGAGCGCGCGCCGGGCGTCGCCGCCCGCCAGGCGCACCAGATGCTCGGCCGCGTCGTCATCTAGCGTGATCGCCCCGCCGAGGCCGCGCTCGTCGGTGAGGGCGCGGCCGATGACCTCGCGCATGTCCGCCTCGCCCAGTGGCTGCAGGGTGAGCAGCAGGGATCTGGACAGCAACGGGCCAACAACGGAAAAGGACGGGTTCTCGGTCGTGGCGCCGATGAAGGACACCCAGCGGTTCTCCACGGCGGGCAGCAGCGCGTCCTGCTGTGCCTTGTTGAACCGGTGCACCTCATCGATGAACAGCACCGTCTGGGTACCGGTCAGGCCCAGGTCGCGGCGCGCGGTCTCGATGGCCGACCGCACATCCTTCACCCCGGCGCTCACCGCGGACAGCTCGGCGAACTTCCGCTTGGTAGCCAGGCTCACCACGTGGGCCAGAGTGGTTTTCCCGGTTCCAGGAGGGCCCCAGAGCACCAGGGACATCCCGGCGTCGTGCTCCGCCAGCTTGCGCAGTGGCGTTCCCTCACCGGTCAACTGCGGCTGCCCGACGACCTCGTCGAGGGTCCGCGGGCGCATCCGAACGGCCAGCGGCGCGGCCGCCCTCGCGGCCTTCTCGCCCGCCGCGTCGAAGAGGCTGTCCGCCTGGTCGTCTGCCCGGACCACGGATTGACACTATCCCGGCCCGGGGGCCGCGACGTCGCCCCGCGGGCTTGGGTCCTCAGCTGTCCGGGCCGCCTTCCGCGGGGGGCGGGATGACGTCGATGCCCGCCTCCTTGCGCTGCGCGGCCGTGATTGGCGTCGGTGCGCCGGTCAGCGGGTCTAGCCCGGACGCCGCCTTGGGGAACGCGATCACGTCCCTGATCGAGTCACGCCCGGCCAGCAGCATGATCAGGCGGTCCCAGCCAAACGCGATCCCGCCGTGCGGGGGCGGGCCGAAGCGGAGTGCCTCAAGCAGGAAGCCGAACTGCGATTGCGCCTCCTCCCGCGACAGCCCGATGACGTCGAATACCTGCTGCTGCATGGCCGGGCGGTGGATACGGATCGACCCGCCGCCGATCTCCGTGCCGTTGCAGACCATGTCATAGGCGTCCGCGAGCGCGCCGCCCGGCTCGGCCACGAACTTGTCCGCCCACTCGGGCAGCGGTGCGGTGAACGGGTGATGCACCGCCGTCCAGCCGCCCGGGCCGTCCTCCTCGAACATGGGAGCGTCCACCACCCAGGTGAACGCCCAGGCGGCCGGATCGATGAGGCCGAGCCGGTGGCCGATTTCCAGGCGTGCCGCCCCGAGCAGCGGCTTGGCCTGCGCCGCCGTGCCCGCCGCGAAGAACACGCAATCGCCCGGGCCAGCGCCAGCCGCCGCGAGCAGGCCGGCCCGCTCGTCGTCGGACAGGTGCCGGGCGACCGGCCCCGACTCCGATACCGACCCGTCGGCCGCCACGAGCACGTACGCCAGGCCGCGGGCGCCCCGCGCGCGGGCCCACTCCTGCCAGCCGTCCAGTTCCCGGCGGGACTGCGCCGCCCCGCCAGGCATGACCACCGCCCCCACGTGCGGGGCCTGGAACACCCGGAACGCCGACTGCGCGAAGTAGTCGGTGAGATCCACCAGCTCACAGCCGAATCGCAGGTCAGGCTTGTCCGAACCGAACCGGTCCATCGCATCCGCGTAGGTCATCCGCGGGATGGGCCGCGGCAGGTCGTAGCCGGCGATCTCCGCCCAGAGCCGGCCCACCATGTCCTCGGCCACGGTGATGATGTCATCCCGGGTGACGAAGCTCATCTCGACGTCCACCTGCGTGAACTCCGGCTGCCGGTCGGCCCGGAAGTCCTCGTCGCGGAAGCACCGGGCGAGCTGCCAGTACCGCTCCATGCCACCCACCATGAGCAGCTGCTTGAAGAGCTGTGGCGACTGCGGCAGCGCGTACCAGCTACCCGGGCGCAGCCGGACCGGCACCAGGAAGTCCCGCGCCCCCTCCGGGGTGGACCTGGTCAGGTACGGCGTCTCCACGGTGACAAACCCATGCTCCCGCATAACGTCGCTCACCAGGTAGGCCGCCTGCGAACGCGTCCGCAGGGCCGCCGCTGTCTCAGCCCGCCGGATGTCGAGGTAGCGGTAACGCAGCCGGATGTCCTCGTTCAGCTCACCGCCGCCCTCGATGGGGAACGGCAGCGGATCGGCCTCGGCGAGGACCTCGAGCTCGTCGGCGACCACCTCGATGTCGCCAGTGGGCAGATCGGGATTCTCGTTGCCAGCGGGCCGGCGGCGCACCTCCCCGGTGACCCGCACGCAGAACTCGGCGCGCAGAGCGTGCGCGGGGCTGCCTTCCCCCTCGTCGCGGAGGACGACCTGGACGACACCGCTGGCATCCCTCAGGTCGATGAAGATGACCCCGCCGTGGTCGCGCCTGCGGGCCACCCAGCCCGCCAGCACCACGCGGGCACCAGCCTGCGGCGCGCGCAGCTCACCCGCCTCGTGGGTACGGATCATCGCCCGCCCAGCCTCCCCATCACGTGTCTCACAGTCCGGTGGATCGGGTGGCGCGTGGGACCGGCTGGCCCGGGCGGGACCCGGGCACGAGGCCGTCCAGGAACGGGTTGCTGGCGCGCTCCTCGCCGATGGTCGTCTGCGGCCCGTGGCCGGGCAGCACCTGCGTCTCGTCCGGCAGCGTCAGGCACACCCGCGCCAGGCTGTCCAGCATGGCCGGGTGGCTGCCACCGGGCAGGTCGGTCCGGCCGATCGACCCGGCGAACAGCAGGTCCCCGGAGAACATGGCCTCATGACCGGCCCGGAATGCCACCGACCCGGGCGTATGGCCCGGTGCGTGGTCCACGATCAGTTCCACGCCCGCCAGCTGCAGCGTCTGCCCATCGGCCAGCACCCTGACATCGTCGGGCTCGGTGAAAGTGAGGCCGCGCAGGAATTGCTGGCCAGCCTGGAGCCCGAGGCCGCGCGCCGGGTCAGCGAGCAGCGCCCGGTCCGCGGGGTGGATGTACGCGGGAATGTTTCGCGCGCCGCAGACTGGGGCGACGGACCAGACATGGTCGATGTGACCGTGCGTTGCCAGCACCGCCACCGGCTTGAGCCGGTATTCTGCGAGCACCTCCGCGATGCCGTCTTCCGCATCCTGGCCAGGGTCGATGATCAGGCATTCCTCGCCGGGCGCGGGCGCCACGACATAGCAATTCGCGGCGAACGAGCCGGCCGGGAATCCTGCGACCAGCATGACTGGCCTCCCTGACAGATGCGGGACGGGTGAGCGGGTACTGCGCGTACAGGCTACCGATTCGCCGGTGCCAGCCGCGAACCGGTAACAGCGATGTCACGACCTCGCACCGGCCGGTACCATTCGCGAAGTTTCGCTGATAAGCAGGCAGCAACTACCAGGAGGACAGAACACGTGGCGGGTAAGAAGGAACGCCAGCGCAAGCTAGCCCGTGAGCGTCACCTGCGCCAGCAGACCCGGCGCGCCCGGCGGGCGAGACGGGCGCAATTCTGGTCGGCGATCAGCGTGGCGTGCATCGTGATCGTCGGGCTCGGCGTGGGCGGGTACTTCCTGTTCAAGCCGGGCGGGACCACCGCCGCCGCCTCGGCGACCGCCACTCCCACTCCCACGCCAACGGCCAGCGCCACGCCGACCGCGACCGCGACACCGACGGCTGGCACGGTCGCGGAGCCGGCCACGCACTGCACCTACACCTCCAGCCCGCCCGCGGCGCGCAGCGTGGGCATGCCGCCGGCCACGCCCGCGTCCACCGCCACTTATCAGGCGACCATCACCACCAACCGCGGTGATGTCGTGATCGACCTGCTGAACAGCAAGGCGACCTGCACGGTCAACTCGTTCGTGTACCTGGCGGCGAAGAACTACTTCAACAACACCAAGTGCCACCGGCTGACCACCTCAGGCAGCCTCTTCGTGCTGCAATGCGGGGACCCGGCCGGTACCGGCAGCGGCGGACCTGGCTACAAGTTCGCCGACGAGAACCTGGCCGGTGCCACCTACCCTGAGGGCACCGTGGCGATGGCCAATTCGGGCGCGAACACCAACGGAAGCCAGTTCTTCCTCGTCTACAAGAACTCCACCCTGAGCCCCGGATACACACCGTTTGGCAAGCTCGTCTCAGGGCTGGGAATCATCCAGAATGTGGCTAAGGCGGGCACGGACAACTCCAACGCCTCCGGGGACGGCCATCCGAAGGAGTCTGTCGTCATCGAACGCGTCACTATTAAGAAAACCTGATCGGGCGACGTGGCCGGATCAGGGCTGAGCAGGAGGTTAGCGGTGACTACCGCCAACGATCCGTGGGGCCGGGTGGATGCCGAGGGTACGGTCTACGTGCGCACCGAAGATGGCGAGCGGGTGGTTGGCTCATGGCAGGCGGGCAGCCCGGATGAGGCGCTGGCCTTCTTCCGCCGCAAGTTCGACTCCCTTGAGACTGAAGTCGCCCTGCTTGAGCAGCGCATGTCGGCCACCGACCTGTCCCCTGGCAGCGCGCGAGCGACCATTGACCGCCTGCTGGCCGCCGCGGCGACCGCGAACGCGGTCGGCGACCTGGACTCGCTGCGCGCCAGGCTGGAGGCGCTGACCGGCCAGGTCGATCATCGCCGCGAGGAAGTGCGCGCCGCACGGGAACACGCCCGCTCCGAGGCCAAGGACGTCAAGGAGCGCATCGTGATCGAGGCCGAGCAGATCGCCGCCGAGGCAACGCACTGGAAGATCAGCGGGGAGCGGCTGCGCCAGCTTCTGGAGGAGTGGAAGACCGCGCCGCGTGCGGACCGCGCGGTGGAGACGGCCCTGTGGAAGCGCCTGTCAGCCGCGCGGAATGCCTTCACCAAGCGGCGGAAGGCCTATTTCGCCGGGCTCGAAGAGGAGCGGGAAGGCGCCAAGGCCCGCAAGGAGAAGCTGGTGGCCGAGGCGGAGGCGCTCGCGACATCGGCTGACTGGGGCCCCACCGCGTCGGCGTTCCGTGAGCTGATGCGGTCATGGAAGACGTCGGGCCGGGCGGGCCGCGAAGACGAGGACGACCTGTGGAACCGCTTCAAGACGGCGCAGGACACCTTCTTCCAGGAACGGTCGAAGGTGTTCTCGGCCAAGGAGACCGAGTTGCGCGAGCACGCGACGGTCAAGACAGCGCTGCTGGACGAGGCGGGAAAACTCGTACCGGTGACCAATGCCCGGGCCGCCCGGGCGGCGCTGCGGTCCATCCAGGAGCGCTGGGAGCACGCCGGCCCGGTGCCCCGGGAGGCCCACGAACGGCTGGAGTCGGGCCTGCGCAGGGTCGAGGACACGGTGCGCAAGGCCGAGGACACGCAATGGCGGCGGTCCAACCCGGAGGCCCTGGCCCGGGCCAAGGGAACGGTGGAGCAGATCCGGGCGGCGATCACCGGCCTGGAACAGCGGCTCGCCAAGGCGCAGGCACGCGACGACAGCCATGCGGCGGCAGAGGCGGAGGAGGCCATCGCCGCCCGCCGTTCCTGGCTTGAAGAAGCCGAACGGACCCTGGCCGAACTGTCTGGCTGACCGGGGAACCCTAGCTGGTGATCCGGTAGACGTCGTAGACACCGTCGATAGCGCGCACGGCGCGCAGCACGTGGCCGAGGTGCTTAGGGTCGCCCATCTCGAAAGTGAACCGGCTTACCGCGACCCGGTCCCTGGTCGTGGTCACCGAGGCCGACAGGATGTTGACGTGCTGCTCGGAGATGGACCTCGTCACGTCGGAAAGCAGCCCGGTCCGGTCCAGCGCCTCGACCTGGATGGCCACCAGGAACAGCGAGCCGTCCGTAGGCGACCAGCGGACCGCCACCAGCCGCTCAGGCTGGGAATCGAGAAGGTGCCTGAGGTTGAGGCAGTCCGCCCGGTGCACGGAAACGCCGTGCCCGCGGGTGACGAAACCGGTGATCTCATCGCCGGGCACTGGCGTACAGCACTTGGAGAGCCGCGCCCACACGTCCGAGGCGCCTTCCACGACCACACCCGAGTCGCCGGCTGGCTGGGGCCTGGGCGAGCGGGTGGGCAGCGTCGCCTCAGCGAGGTCTTCCTGAGCGCCGGCGATTCCCCCCGCCGACTCGACCAGCTTCGACGCCACGGACTGCGCGCTGACGTGTCCCTCGCCGACGGCCGCGTACAGGGCGGACAGGTCCGCGTAGCGCAGTTCCCTCGCGATGGCCAGCAGAGCATCCCCGGTGGCGAGCCGCTGCAGCGGCAGGCCCTGCTTGCGCATGGCCCGGGCGATGGCGGTCTTGCCGGTCTCGGCCGCCGCCTCACGGCGCTCCTTGGAGAACCAGTGCCTGATCTTGTTGCGCGCCCGTGCGCTCTTGACGAAGCCGAGCCAGTCCCGGCTCGGCGCGGCGTCCTGAGCCTTGGAGGTGAAGATTTCCACGGTGTCGCCGTTGTCGAGCGTGCTCTCCAGCGCGACCAGGCGGCCGTTCACCCTGGCCCCGATCGTCCGGTGGCCCACTTCGGTGTGGATGGCGTAGGCGAAGTCCACCGGCGTCGCCCCCTGGGGCAGCGCGATCACCTCGCCACGCGGGGTGAATACGTAGACTTCGGCCGCACCCAGATCGAACCGGAGCGACTCGAGGAACTCGGCGGGGTCGGCGGTTTCCCGCTGCCAGTCGACCAGCTGGCGCAGCCAGGCCATGTCCGCCGTCCCACCCTGGCCGCCACCGCGGCCCGGCACGGTCTCCTCCTTGTACTTCCAGTGCGCGGCCACTCCGTACTCGGCCCGCCGGTGCATGCCCCAGGTCCTGATCTGCAGCTCGACCGGCTTCCCCTCGGGCCCGATCACCGTGGTGTGCAGCGACTGGTACATGTTGAACTTCGGCATCGCGATGTAATCCTTGAAACGCCCGGGGACGGGATTCCACCGGGCGTGCACCGTGCCGAGCGCCGCGTAGCAGTCGCGGACCGAGTCGACCAGGACGCGGATGCCCACCAGATCGTAGATGTCGTCGAACCCGACGTTCCGGGCGATCATCTTCTGGTACACGGAGTAGTAGTGCTTGGGCCGCCCGGTAACCCGGGCCTTGACCTTGGCGTTGCGCAGGTCGGAGGAGACGTCCTCGATGACCTCTTGCAAGAAGACGTCGCGGCGGGGAGCACGCTCGGAGACCAGCCGCGCAATCTCGTCGTACCGCTTGGGAAACAGGGTGGTGAAAGCCAGGTCCTCGAGTTCCCACTTGACGGTGTTCATGCCGAGCCGGTGCGCGAGCG
>ODAK010002559.1_pt1 | contig 19168 bp, 20 predicted proteins | sample 1539591 | NCBI WGS metagenome assembly ODAK01 (sample SAMEA3539303, study PRJEB22396) | soil metagenome | biome: tundra; feature: field; material: soil | place: USA | collected 2010-05 | depth 0.15 m | reverse complement strand
CGTCTGATTGCCCGATTTACGTAAATCCCGCGGCATTGAACCGGGACAACCGCCGGCCAACGGTTTCTCTTCATAATCCGGAATTTCAATGTTATTTTCCTTTAAAAAGTCAATAGCCTCATTTACAAGATCCTCTTGGCCATGCTCTTTAAGATGTCTCAGGTGGGCTTTTATGACATTAGGTCCTGCTTTTGCGATATTTTCCATAACCCTGTGCTCATTATACGGTTCGGCTTCTCTTATTTCAATGTCTATAGCACCCTCTGGGCAATCCCCAACGCAGGCGCCTAAACCATCACAGAACAAATCACTTACAACTCTGGCCTTCCCATCAATTAATTGCACGGCACCTTCAGGACATCTAGTAACGCAACTTCCGCAACCGGTGCATTTTTCTTCATTAATTCGGATAATATCTCTTTTCATAACGATGACACCCGTATCCCTCAATTATTGAATTTTGGGGATTATGTGGGCCCCTGCAACGAGCATCGCATCAACGTCTTTGCTCTCATAAGCTCTTGAATCTGCTTATTCTCTAACCATAGACAGCCATTTTCCTCCGATTAGGCAAAAAAAGTAAGAAGTCGAAATTGCCATCACTTGCGAACAACGTACATACTACTCTCGACCGACTTCTCAAACGTACGCACGTGCTCTGTGCGCGTGATGAGATATAGCCGTCCGTCTCGCTCTTCGATGAATTTCTGCTCTTTAAGCTCAGATATGCCAGCTTCAATCAGGGTTTGTGGCGTAGGTGCGTCCTCCAAACTACAAGCAGCGCATGCTTGATGTATCTCGGCGGAGGTGAACCCTTCGCGTTGTGGTGGTTCTTCTTCTCCCTCCTCCATGAGCATTGCGTATAAGACGCTTTGAGCTCCCGGACTTAGTCGTCGCACTTTATCGATCAATTCCTGACTTTCTGGGGTCTCTTCCCCTGTGTAGGGGCCCCCCTTCGTTTCGCTTGTCATGTGTAATACCTGGTAATCTGTATTGCGGGTTCTATGCGCGAATCATTATCAAAAGCATCTTGAAACGGTTTACGGCCTGCAGCGCATGAGAGACGTTTGCGGGCATGATGACCATGTTTCCCTCACTGGCATGGACAGGGTTGCCTCCGATGGTAATCTCAGCATTGCCATCGATGATCAGTACAACCGCATCGTACGGCGCGGCATGCTCGCTCAAGCCCTGTCCTGCATCGAACGCAAACAGCGTGATCGTGCCCGCTTTCGTGTCGATTAGGGTCTTGCTTACTATAGAATCAGCTGAATATTCGACCAGTGTTTTTGTATTAACTGCTTTACCTTTGTACATTTCAATTTCGCTCAAGTTGTACCTCCAAAATACTAACCATTAAAACGGTTCTTAATTAAACGCTGCTTTAGAAATTGCCGAGCGTTCAACAACTCCTATGCGCATTGGTGTTTCTGTTCATCAGCGCCACTTTGTCCTTTCGTCACTTGGGCAAATAGGTGGTGAGAGTAAACAACGAAGTTGATGTACGCTTCGACGAATTCCCGTCCTGCTCTGACGTCGTTTACGCCGTAGTTCTTTGTCGAAATGGTGCGTTTGAACCGTTGCTGCAAGTCGTCTTCGATAGTGCGCAGAACGAAGCCAATCGCGTCAGTCGCATCATTCGTTTCGATGGCCTTTTCCGCCCTTGGCACGACAGGGCCCCAATCAAGCCCAGCCGGTTTGAGGCCCGTGAACGGCGCCCCTTCGCCTGCTCTATGCAAACGTACAACGTTTTCGAAAAACCATTCATCGGCCAGAGCTTGCACTTCTGGGCCTTTCTTTCTCACCTCGAGGGTCTTTTCGAACACATCTTTCAGCTCATTTTCTGCACTCTCTGGTACCCAGATGAGGACAAAATTCACATTTCCCGTGTCTAGCGCTACTCGTGCAGCACTGACAACTGGACCATCTCTTGTATCGCAATGTGGTGGCATAGGTTCTCTCCTAAATCCTCTTTTTCCTTATCTGCTGAGCATCGATTTTGGTTTGATGCAATAGCCTTCGCTTTCTTTAAGCGAGCATCTTCTTGATGTCTTCGTCCGGTGTGCTTATCAGCTTGATATCGTAGGTATCGACGAGAAGGTTCAGAATTTCGTCGTTAACCCAGCCCGGGAGGATCGGTCCGAGGTAAATGCCTTTCAAGCCGAGTGCGAGTAGACTCCAGAGGATGGAGACTGCCTTTTGTTCCATCCAGCTCACCACGAGCGTCAGCGGAAGGTCGTTGACCCCAACGCCAAAGAGGCCTGCGAGTGCCTGTGCGATTTCAATGGCGACAATCGCGTCATTGCATTGTCCGAGGTCGATCAAACGAGGAACGCCTTCTATATCGCCCAAATCAAGGTCATTGAAGCGGAACTTGCCGCACGCCAGCGTCAGAACGATCGTGTCATTCGGAAGCTTCTGTACGAACTCGCGGTAGTACTCACTCTTCTTCATCGGGGTATCACAGCCGCCAACAAGGAAGAAGTGGCGTATTTTGCCCTCTTCAACGAGCTGCTTGATCTTGTCTGCGAGCGACAACACGACAGAAGCTGAAAAACCAGTGGTGAGCACATAATCGCCTGGTGCGTCGGGGAGCTCCGGCAGCGACTGTGCTTTTGCGATCACAGGCGCGTAGTCGTAACCTTCGATGTTTTGCACGCCCGGCAGTCTGACAAGACCAGTTGAGAACATCCTGTCTTTGATGTCCTTTTTAGGCACCAGGAAACAGTTTGTCGTCCCCAAAATTGCCATTTCGTACTTGGGAAACAGCTCGTACTGGTCGGGCCATGCTTTGCCGAGGTTGCCGACGAGGTTTGCATATTTCTTCAAACCCGGGTAGCCGTGCGCAGGAAGCATCTCAGAGTGCGTGTATACGTTCACGTCAGTGCCCTCGACCTGCTTGAGGAGCTCCTCAAGCACCTTAAAGTCGTGACCAGTGACAAGGATGCCGTGCCCCTTGACCGTTCCTGTCTGCACTTGGGTAGGTACGGGCTCCCCGTAACGCTCGATGTGTGCCTTTTTAAGCAGCTGCATGGTCCTAATGTTCATCTCGCCTGCCTCAAGGGCGAGCTTGACGTATTCCATAGCGTCCATGTTGACGTTCGTAAGCGTAGAGAAGAAAGCGCGTTCAATGAAGGCGTTGACTGCGTCGTCGGTGTAGCCGAGCTCCCGCGCGTGGTAAAGATAAGCGCTAATCCCCTTTATAGCGAAAATCAGGTTATCCTGTAAGCGCGCAATAGTCGGTTCCTTTCCGCATACGCCCTTCAGCGTGCAAGCTTCTCCCATCGCTGTTTGCGAACATTGATAGCAGAACATGTCAGGTCTCTCTTTTGTTGCCATTGTTAATCCTCCGTTTTTTTGGACTTATGATCATTTTTTCTCTCTTTTTGGGATACAACACAGAGTAGAGATGCAACCGTGATCACTCACTACGCGATCCGCCCTCTTGCAGGATGCGAACCAGATGTGAATGGAGGGGGGCGGCCTTGCTGAGGAGGTCAGAAGCGCATCCCTCAGACCGCCATTCCACGACCGCATTGCGCATCGCGCCCATGTATATGAGAGCGAATACCTCGGGATCGACGTCTTTGGCTACCTGACGCTTTGCCTGGGCATTCCTGACCATTCTGGCAATCCGGTCTGCTCTCTGATGCCGCCTCTTGTCAAACCGCTCCTTGATCGCAGGGTACTCCCGGAAAAGCTCCTCCTGGAATAGCACAGACGTCGCCTCAGGCGCGCCCTGGAAGGAAGAGAACTGAGAGGCCATCATCGCAAGAAGGCCTGCTTCGACATCTTCATCGCCTTCAGGCTCCCGGACCATGTACTGATCGAACACCTTCGAGGCTAGGAGGTCAATCAGGTCCTCCTTGTCCTTGAAATGACGGAACAGGGCGGCCTCAGATATCCCAAGGCCTTCTGCCACGCGGCGAAGAGTGAGGTTGTGTATCCCTTCCTTGTGAATGATAGTCATCGCTACAATAAGCGCTTCTTCTCTCCTCGTCTGCGTGTCTTTACGTTCGGTTGCCATGACTTGTGTTAGTAATCGATAACTAACATATCGATCTTGGTATATAAGATTTCATATCGACAGGCGAACCCCGGCCGGAGGAGGCGGAAGAATCACAGACCCAGGTCAGACAATCCCGGATGATCGTCAGGGCGTCGCCCTAGTGGCCAACGATACTTACGGTCTCCCTCTTTGATCGGTAAATCGTTGATACTGGCAATGCGACGCTTCATCAGGCCATCCTGATCGAACTCCCAGTTCTCATTGCCATACGAGCGGAACCAATTACCTGCATCATCGTGCCACTCATACGCGAAACGCACCGCAATACGATTCGCATGAAATGCCCACATTTCTTTGATCAGGCGGTAATCAAGTTCCTTTGCCCACTTCCGTTTCAGGAAGTCGACGATCTCGTTGCGACCGCTTATGAACTCAGCCCTGTTGCGCCAGGTGCTATCAATGGTATACGCCAGTGAGACCTTCTCGGAATCCCGTGAGTTCCATCCATCCTCGGCTATACGAACCTTTTGCACTGCTGTATCTTTGGTGAACGGTGGTAGTGGTGGTCGGCTCTTTTCTGTCATACAATTTCATATTGATCTATTACCGATAAAGCTGCTTGGCTCACTGGTCAGTGCGCTCACCGCAAATCAAAGCTGTCACACGTCAATGGGGCGATGGACAAGGCCCGCGTGTGATATCACGATTGATCCTCGAAGAAGGTGGCTATAGGTCGAAAAAACCGCAAGGTAAGCGGAATAAGCTGTTGATAAAAGACCACTATTGTGACATGTGCGCCAAACGCGTGTTACGATAACAGGGACTGCTCCAACAACAACTACTATAATCCGGGCATTTGTTCCTTAAACTGGACAAAAGCTTTAAAGCCGCATTGCTTAGGCTTTTGTGTAACGTTAAGCGGAGGTGATACCGATATGAAAGTCCCGACGACGCCTGAAAACAAGGCGAAGTGCATTTGCGGGAGTTGCCCCACCTTTACGCAGAACAGCCTTAAGGATGGTGTGTTTTGCACTATGGGCAAGAGTGAAAAGACGCCTGAGATGAAGGGATGTGCGTGCACGACCTGCCCTGTGTTTGCAGAGTACACGCTCAGCGGAGGCTACTTCTGTATAAACGGCGCTGCTGAGTAGATTACAGCGCCACTCACTTCTTTTTTTCCCCTTCGTTACAGCCGCTGACTGGTGCCCCCTCGTTCTTGGCTGGCTTTACTTCGCTCAAGTGTGCAATTTATGTTTAGTCGCGGAAGCCGAGTCATAACGATTAAGTGTGCAGCCCCGCTATCCACGTAATATGTTGGCCAACGATCATTACCCAGATCTTCATCCTGATGTGGCGATATCAAACCGCCAGCTGTTCGAGATTCACCGCAGCAAAATATCACTTCACCGTGCAAAAGCCGATTACAGCTACCCAACGATACGACTACCCCATACGTTCTCAACGCTTGCAGGACTGTCGACGCGCATCTATCAAACGGTGCATGACGGAGCACTTGCGTTTCTTGTCGTCGTGTCACCCGCAAACGTATCAAGAAACACTTCCGAGCGATCTAAAAACAACGGTTTATCCGCTAAAACCTCCGTCTTCACACGGCGTCGATATTAACGAAAAAAAAACTCTCGGGAACTTCTGAGAGACTGGCGCATCACTGTAATGAGCATCATCCTTCATCGCATGATCTATCCTGCGCCTTCCAGCATCCTGAAGCGTTTCAGACCCTCAACGACGCTGTGATTCTCCGAGAAAAAGGGAGCGCAATCAACATCTAAATGTGGCGAACAAGGAACTTATCACTTTAAACTTCGCTCTTCGTCTATCCGTCCTCGTAGATTTCGAACATAGCCATCGCAAGCTTCTATGCGTCGTGCACGTACTTTACCTGCTGCAATACGGCAATTATCACGCGAAGAGCTGGAGCTCTCGCAGCCCGCCGCTGCGACTGCAGTTATAGCGATGTAGGTGTAACCGTCATTCTTTTGGGCATCGTTCATCTTATTACCCCTCGTCCGTGTAGCAATTCGAGGTTTCTAAGGCTCAGCTTAAAGAAGGCACTCCACTATACTAGCGCCCAGTGAATGCAAAAACAGACAGGTTGTCACGCTCACTGGGGACACGAGACGCGGTTTTTATCGGACTAGGCTCAATGATAGGGGCGGGCATATTCGCCGCGGTTGCACCGGCCGCGGCGGTTGCTCAAGCCGGTTTGCTTTTCGGTCTTGCGATAGCCGCTTGCGTCGCGTTCTTCAATGCCAGCTCATCAGCGCAACTGGCGCGACTCTATCCGGCGTCGGGGGGGGACCTACGTCTATGCCAAAGAGAGGCTCAGCGACTTTTGGGCGCGGGCAGCAGGTTGGGCTTTCATCGTCGGCAAGCTCGCGAGCTGTGCCGCGGTTGCGCTCACGTTTGGGTACTACCTCTTTCCGGCCTATGCACGATACTTGGCCGCTGGGGCGGTCATTGCCTTTATGACGCTCAACTATTTCGGGATCAAAAAGACTGCCAGCGTGACAAAGGTCATCGTCTCCATCGGCGTGCTTTCGCTCGTCGCCATTGTCGCCTTGATACTGCAGGGGCATCCGAATCTTGCGAACTTGCAACCGCTGTCTGGCTCGAGTGGGCTCTACGGCATATTGCAGTCGGCAGGAATTTGGTTCTTCGCGTTTGCCGGTTACTCACGGATTGCGACGCTTGGCGAAGAAGTGAGAAATCCCGAAACGGCTATCCCGCGGGCAATCTTGCTCGGCTTAACCCTGACGTTCCTGATCTACGCCGCGGTCGTCGTATCGACACTCCTGGTCGTAGGGCCCGCTACGCTCGCGCAATCGAACGCGCCGCTGGTGACGGCAGTGCACGAAGCTGGCTTTACCCAGTGGCAGTGGCTCGTGACGGTCGGCGCAGTGTTTGCGACGCTCGGCGTACTGCTCTCCCTGATGGCGGGCGTGAGCCGCACATTATTCGCGATGGCAGCAGACCACACCATGCCGTCTTATCTCGCAAGAGTGCACCCGACGTACAAAGTGCCGTATCTAGCTGAAATAACGGTGGGACTAATCTTGGCAGGCATTGTCTTGCTCGTTGACGTTCGTTCGGCGATCGGGTTTAGCTCGTTTACCGTGTTATTGTATTACGCGATTACCAATGCGTCCGCGTATACCCTGAAACCTGGCGAGAGACTATTTGGGAGGAAACTCGCGACGCTGGGGCTGATCAGCTGCCTCGTGCTTGCATTCACGCTGCCAGTTGCCTCGGTCATTGTGGGCAGCCTCGTGATGTTATTGGGCTTCGCGGTTTATGCCGTTCAGAGGCGAGAGAGACGCGCATAAACGCTCCGCATCGGTTCGACACGATCATGAGAACCTATCCTCATCTCACAAGCTCGAGGCTTCGAGAACTTACGCGTTGTATTGGAGTGGACAACAACCGAGGTGGGTGTGGTTATCGACGCCGGCGTGAAGAACCGAGTAGAGGCCCAACTCCTAACCGTTGGCGTCACCGTGCTTGAAAAAAACCGATCTTGAGCTACGGGTTGAGAGGCTCGAAGAGCGCGCATGAGCCGCATAATCAGAACATTAACACCGTTAAGCTTTGGTTAAGCTTTTGTTTCCATCAGCTCTCATCAACAAATTGCTATGCTTTCGATCGACCTATTGTATTACGTAGATTGCCCTCACTACGAAGAAGCTGCGCAAGCCTTGAGAGAGGTTCTTGAGGAAGAGGACGTGCTTGCAGAGGTGCACATGGTGTCGGTCTCTCCCGGTGAGGACGCCGAGATCTGGGGCTTTACTGGTTCGCCGACGATCCAAATCAACGGGCAAGACTTAGAACCGGAAGTCCACAAGGAGACGCCTTATCAGGGCCACTGCCGGGTGTACATATACAACGACAAGCCGTTTGAATTCCCGCCAAAGGAGATGATTCGCGAGGCCCTAAAACGGTTTGGCTAACCGTCACAAGCCGCTAAGCCCCCGCAAGCGTGCTAAATTTGCCTCGCCCATCAACGGTTCTCTCTACGCTTAACGAGTCGGTCACTCGCGTAGTGAGTGCTGGGTGCGGGGATACGCGGAGCAAATCTTCCTTTAGGATGTAACACGCAATCGTTGCGCATTCGGCTTCCTTAGAGAATCACAACGGTTCAATCCGCCAGATGTGCCTTCGGCGCCCTCCTGTTGTAGTTTTCAAGGCCCATGAAGGGCAGAGCTCACCTGGTAGCAATTTTTGCCATGACCTGAAGCTATATCCGCATGAGCAGTGCACAGCCCATGCACAGCCTTATCAAAGAGACCGACCATGAAGAAAATCCTCCTTAAGGCACTGCCACTGGTTCTCCTCTTCGTGAGTGCCGCAATCCATATGTGTTGCGCGTGCCCTATGGCGTTTGACGATCAGGATGGTCCGGGTCCTGCAGAACGAGCAATTTTGGGGGCTGCTAAGCGTAAGCGCCCCAGAGTAATGGCGCGGGTAACGAGGACCGTGATTGAACTGATTTTTAGCCGCATTAAGCTGCACTTCAGCGGACGGAGATCCTTTTTTGTGCTTGCCAATATAAACTCTGAGAACGCTGATCAAATAGGAAACTGGACAAAAGAGGCAACTGCGATAGCGATGTAAGCCCGGCATAGGGGTGTTGCTAAACGACTCTCGCTATCCCCTATTTTGCGAGCTTAAGGAACTGCGAGTTGATCGCGACGATTACCGTGCTTGCCGACATAAGCACCGCACCTGCAGCAGGCGTCAGTATGATACCAAAGGGGTAGAGGATGCCCGCCGCGAGCGGTATGGCAACGGCGTTGTAGCCAGTCGCCCACCCGAGGTTTTGCACCATCTTTCGATACGTGCCGCGCGCCAACCTCACAATGGCGACGACATCGAGGGGCGTGCTCCGCACGAGAATGACGTCACCTGCCTCTACCGCCACATCAGTGCCCGCCCCGATCGCAATGCCCACGTCGGCCTGCGCGATAGCAGGAGCGTCGTTGATTCCGTCACCGACCATGGCGACAACAAGACCGCGGGACTGCACCTCCTTCACTTTCACCACCTTATCCTGCGGCAGAACCTCGGCAAAGTACTCGTCAAGCCCCACCTCCTCTGCCACCCATTGCGCAACCTGCCGGTTGTCGCCGGTGAGCATCAGGCTGTATATGCCCATCTCTTTGAGCGCGGCAATCGCCTGCTTCGATTCAGGGCGAATTATGTCGGCAAGGGCAATTGCACCGGCTATTACCTCATCAATGACAACGAACACCACTGTTTTGCCCTGGGCAGTTAGTCGCTCAATTCGCTCATCGGTGACTGTGAGACCATGCTCCTTCAGGTATCCGGGGCTGACCGCCCGCACGACTTGGCCGTTTACAGTGCCTTCAACGCCCTTACCCGGCAGCGCCTTGAACGCCTCAACCTCTAGCGATACGGCCTCTTGTGCCGATGCAGCTATTCCATGGGCGATAGGGTGCTCAGAGCGTCCTTCGAGAGCTGCGGCGTAAGACAAAAGGGCGTGCTCGTCAATGTCACCAGTGAAGGTAACGACATCAGTCACGCCAAAGCGTCCTTCTGTCAGCGTTCCCGTCTTGTCGAAAATAACCGCTTGCACCTTTCTCGCATGCTCGAATGCGGCACGATTTCTAACGAGGAGCCCGTTTTGTGCTCCAAGAGCTGTCGAAATAGCGACGACCAACGGTATCGCGAGCCCCAACGCGTGCGGACACGCAATAACCATCACCGTCACCGCCCGCTCGAGACTAAAGTCGACGCTCGTTTTGATGAGCAGCTCCCACACGAGAAACGTGAGCCCTCCGCCGACAAGGGCGATGATGACGAGTGCCAGCGCCGCACGGTCAGCCAAGTCCTGCGTCCGCGACTTGCTCTCTTGTGCCTGCTTGACGAGGTCGATCACCTGTGAGAGGAACGAGTCTTTGCCTGTCTTTTTGACCTCGACCGCGATGGCTCCCTCCCCATTGATAGCACCACCAATGACCGTTGCACCCGGCTTTTTAGTCACCGGCTTTGACTCCCCCGTGAGCATCGATTCGTTTACTGAGGTCTCGCCATCGACGACCTCGCCGTCAGCAGGAACCTTCTCGCCTGGCTTCACGAGGACATAATCCCCAGCGACGAGTGAGTCCCGGGGAACGTCGCGCACACTTCCGTCGGGAAGCAGTTTATGGGCGTCAGATGGCATGAGCTTCGCCAGTTCTTCGAGCGCGTGCGACGCCCCCAGAACCGACCGCACCTCGATCCAATGACCGAGGAGCATGATGTCGATTAGGGTGCTGAGCTCCCAGAACAGAACCCCTCCACCTAGCCCGAACGTGATCGCCGTGCTGTAAAGGTACGCCGTGGTGATGGCGACAGCGATGAGCGTCATCATGCCAGGGAGCCACGCCCGCAGCTCGTTGACGATCCCCTTCAGGAAAGGGTAGCCGCCGTAAAAGTACACAAACGATGCTAAAATGAAGAGAACGTATTGATCGCCGGGGAAGCGGAGCGCTCCGTTGAGGCCTGCAAACGATTGAATTGAGGGGGATAGGAGCAGGATGGGTATAGTGACGATGAGCGACACCCAGAACCGCCGTCGAAAATCGGCTACGTCGTGACCCGCGTGGCGAGAGTACGACGGTGCCCCTTTTCCCGGTGCTGGATGCGAGGGGGCGGCATGGGCACCGTGCTCCGCGTTGTCATGCCCCGCTGCGTGCATCGCTTCGTGCATTCCGTGCCCTTCGTGCCCTTCGTGGGGATGTTTGTCGTTCATTTCGTCAGCTTCCTAGTCGCCTGCTTTTTAAGCGTATGACGCTACATAGCTTTCCCTTTCTTTGCTCCGAGACGTAAGCGAGCGTCTGGTGAAGAGTACCACTACGTCGGCTGGCACGACTAAGCAGCCGCGATTAACTCAAACCCCTATTTTGTGTCTCGTGAAGATATCACAAGCTCAGTGCGCATCGTACTCGTTAAGCGACACACGCATCGACAAGGCGTTCAAAATGGCACACCCGCATACGCGTGAGCACTTGTGGCGTTACTCACGGTTGCCTTCGGTACGCTATGTGTCATCCGATTTTAAAAAGCGGTGAGGCCTCTATTATCACCGAACGGCAGCAGCGCCAAGATCTGCCCAAAAAACTCGAAGCGGTCAGTTGCCTGCTACAGTTGCCTCGACTTCGAGAATGCTCATACGTACGCGTATCCGGCCGCTACGGTCAGGGGAGTACAGCTCAATGCAGCGCTGTACGACCTCCTCAAGAAAGGCGTCGCGTTTCTTTGCCGGAATTCGGTCAGTATAGCGATGCCACGTCGACCGTGCGCATCCCTTCAGCGCGTCGGCACTAGGGTGCGTCACCTCTTCGGTGACGAATTCGAACCGTCGCAGAACAAAACCGGCGTCGAGGAGCAGCCTTTTGAACTCGTCGGCGCTACGAGCCCTCCGTTGCTTAAATTCCTGAAAATACGGTTTCCAGGCCGGGCGATCCATTATCTCCTTTCGTGCTGACCGGAGTGGCAACTGGCTCTCTGCTGTGGCATTTGGTTTTGCCATGAGCTGGGCCGCAAAGCGGCCATCTGGTACGAGGCTTCGTTTGATACCTTGCAACGCCGTCGCAAGATCGTCGACCCAATGGAGACACGCAAGAGATACCACGACATCAAATTCACGGCGAAAAGTGATCTTCGCGGCGTCTCCGTGGCGAAATGATAGGTTGGGATATGCCGACGCAGGGAACATTGTTCGTGCGAACGCGATCATGTCGGCAGAGATGTCAATGCCGAGCGCAGAGCCGTGTGGCACGCTTGCGGCAAGCTCGGCGGTTACCTTCCCATCGCCACAGCCGAGATCCAGAACTCGCTCGGTACCTTGAAGCCGAAGCCTTTCCACCAGTGCCAAAGCGAACGCGTATTGGGGGTATGAGTACTTGTGATAGTCAGCAGGATCCCATCTGTCTGTCATGTGACCCGCTAGGTGGCGTGAAACCTCGCCTTAAGATGCGCCCGTTCTGATCGTGTCCTTTAATCGCATGTTACGGATGCCGTTCACGTTCTTCCAAAGTTGGATGTTGGGGCCCGCGATGGGGTGCCGTTAGTTGCATTGAGGGTGCCCTTTAAGGCGAATGACTTGTTGATGCGGTTAGGGACTCAGGATTGCGCTTATTGCCCCATCGCGCCCATATGCTCCTGCATTTCCTGCTGCATCTGGCTGCGCGTGCTCCCATTCATTCCGTAGCCCATGTATGGCCCCATGCCACCACCGTTGCCGGTACGTTCGTGCATATCGCCCCACATGTGCTGCCACATGGCCTGTTGGAAGGGCGCTTGCCCGACAGCACCGCCGGTGATAAACATGCCGTAGTACGGCATGAGCGGTGAGCTGCCGTATTCCACTGCCGCCCCTTTCCGGGCACTCGCGTTAAACCCTGACCACGCCGTCGCATTCTGCTGCACCGTAGCGTACCCTTGCCCCATGAACATGGTTCTCAGCGATAGGAACTGTGCCTGCGACGTTTGTGTGTTATTGTACGCTTGGACGCTCACGGCGTAGGTGCCATTGTTATCGCTCACCGTGCCGTTGTACACCACAATCCCTGCTTGTGGACTAGGTTGCAGTGAAAACGGTGTCACTACGGTGAAGTTCAGCTGTTGCATCGAGGTCGCGAGGTACTGAGCGATGGCTTGGTCTTCTGCAGCCGTTGTCGTATTTGCCGTTGGAGTAGGCGTTGGTGAGGACGTTGTAGGGCTCGTACACCCTGCAGCGAGGATGACTGCGAGTATCACCACCGCTAACGTCCCTGCTAAAAACGATTTTTTCATTGTGAACCCTCGTAAGTTACCCTTAACTATGCTGGTAATGCATAGTGCGGAGCTTAAGTGTTAGGTGTGTTATGCGCAGGCAACCGCAGAGTCACAAGTTCGAGTTCCTTTTTTTGAATGGCTTCCTTATCGTGCCTGAGCTATAGGGGGTCAATAGCGTGCTGTAAGTGAGAGAAAAGAAAAAAAGAAGCAGAGAGGGATTAACCCTTTAGGAAGCCTGCAGCACCTTCAACTCCTGAACGATGGCTACGTAATCTGGAATGAATCGATCATCTGCTGCGCCGTGCTCGCGTACGTATCGTAGTTGTTGGGGGCTCCTTTGTAGGTAATCACGTAGACCTTGCTGTCTTTTACCGTCCACGTTTGAAGCGCTTTCAACTGATCTCCGTTGACCGTTGCCGTATAAACGATCTTGTAACCGGGAAGCCCGGCAAGCGTCGTGTTTGTCGCCTCAATTTGCGTGAAGTTATCGTTGCTCTGAGCTTCTGACGTGATGTCTTTCGTTAAGGTCGCGAGCGTCTGGTTTGCGGAGAGATTCCCAACCTGCACATTAAGGTTCTCAGCTGCGTTATTGGTGGGTGTCAGAAAGAGTACGAGGGTGCCGTTTTGCTGCTCCTGAGGTTTGCTCCAGTCTGTCGAGTAATTGATCGTGAAGCCCTTCGAACTATCATACGTGTTTGTCGGAGACGCTGAGGGCGTCGTATTCCCTGCGTTGAACGTGCAGCCCGCAGCTAGCACTGAAGCAACCATTGCGGCAGCGATCAGTAGCAATACATTTCTTTTGATCATGGAATCACCTACCTACGGGTGTAGGCACCCATATTAGTTTTTACGATCTGAATCGATAGCGTTGCGACCGCGCGAGCGACGATGCTATGTGATGTGGGAGCCTATGAAGTCATGGGATCAAGCGCGCATCTCCAATACTCTTCATGTGAACATCATATAGGTGCTCAGGCAGCGGATGATCATAAACTCGCCAATCCACTCCAGAAACGCCGTGGGTCAGTATGTAATTCTTGTTTGACTGATCCCACTGCAATGTGTCGCCTATTTGTTCACAGTTTTCCTCAGATCGTCCCGGAAATGGCTCAGCACTGAAATAAAGTTCACTTGCAATCTGAGACTGTGAAGTCGACGTTCTTGCAGTACTTCATGTAGATATCGTATACGTTCTTCTGTGGCAACGGATTTCGGTAATGGCTCCACGAAACGCCTGAAACGCCGTGCGTCAGAATATAAGCTCGATTTGATTGATCCCAACCGATAGTATCTCCGTGTTGCTCACAAAATTTGCGCAGATCCCCTAGCACAAAGTTCCCATCAAACCGCGACATCGGAATCTTTTGCCGTTTAACCCACATCCAGAACGAACCATGTTGGAACATCAGTTCATCGTCGTGCCGCCCGTCGAGCAGTGGTCGAATGGCTTCGACAACCTGCGGGTGCAACGGAACATAGTGCTCTATTCTGATCTTATCCTGAGATGGTTCAACTCGGAGGACGGGTTTTACACCTCTCAAAGATTCGCGTAATTGACCAACGGTTAACTTCATCATTGTTGCCATGCTCCGCTGGCCAGTGAATGCCCCAAAAACTGTGAATGCTGTGTACTGCTCTGCTCTTAACTTACTGATAGTTCCATGGCACTCTGCACGATTTACGTAGTTAAGAAGCTCTCTATGTCTTCTTTGGTGACAATCCGGTTGGTGACATTCTTTCTCACCTTAACGCGTCGGGGCCTCTCTAAAAATAACTCAAATGAACGATAGCGTACGTCAAGGTGCATTTTGGCCAAGTACTTCAGAAACGCCGCTGCAAATGTTAAGACCTTGCTCTTAGAGTCTTCACTCTAGTACTTCGCAAGTGTTTTTTTTTGCGCAAGTCGGTGAGTGTTTCTGCGCTGACAGTTCCAAGAGTGGAGAGCCAGAATGCAGCTAAAAAGCCCTATTAATCCAGTCACCAGATTTGCGTGTAAGCTCCGTTTTCCGATACTCTGTGTAGCTTACGAGTTCATTACGACCGAACTGAAGTTTGAGACTTAGCAGACCGCTTTCAGGCACTTCTTGTAGCCTACCTTGTGGGTGTTCGGTGCTGAGTTCCAAAAATAGGCCATTTTTGCTGTCTGTTTGTCGATAAGACGCACAAAAATCTTCCTTAGATGGTCCGCGGTTGTGCGTGTGGATTTCTTTCACTAGCTGGCAATCAGGATTTAAAGAAGCATGGCAGGGGCTCCAATTTCGAAAATAGCCTTCACACGACGGAGGTCTCCGGTTCGAATCCGGCCGAGCCCATTGCTTTCGGCGCTCGCTTTGTTGATCAAATTACATTTCACCGTGGTTATTAGACCGCCAGCAAACGCTATTCTTATCTCAAAGCGGCCGCCTAAAACGCTTTAGAACCGAACGTGGTGCGTTTTCTGGCGAATACGACCACCGCCAGGGCTCGATCTGATCCTCATCAAAGCTGCAGTAGACGGTTGGCCTAAACTCCGACTGCGTAAAGCTGAGATCGTGGGTCACGAGACAGAGCGCGCGCACCCCTGACTGCCGTGCAATCTGCGCCGTGTAGTCTGCAGACTCATCGAACGTCGGCTCACTGTGGAACGCTTCGAGCTCCGCCGTAAGCTTGGGTTGTTCGGCAAATCCACGAGTCTTTTCCTTACAAGCTGGCTAAGGTTTTCGTATGCGGTAGAAAACTTCCGTTTATTGAACTTAATTCGCTGCACGTAGGTGCCCTTGAGCTCGACCGCGTAGACCAGCGCCTCGTCGAGGTCGTCAATCACTCTGACTACGGCGCCGTTGTATGTCCGCGACAAGACGAAGATCTGCGAGACCTGCCCTTCGACCGGTTCCGCTGTAATCCTCTCGAACTTCACGACCTCATTCGTGCTATTATCAAAGACCGCGACGGTAAACTCATCGTCAAAACGTGCCGGAACCCATCCTATTGTGTAGATACGTCCGGATACAGCGGGTATGTCACAAGCGGCGTATGCTTCGGCCGTAACTCTTGGAAATAGCGAGCCTCGTAGCTGATTTAAAGCAAGAGTCGTTGCGTCGACCTGATCATCGTTCGCTACATACGGGAAGTTTAGGAGCTCGGGCACGTAGTCGCGGACCCATGCATATTCGCCGTCATCTGGTTTCGGGATATAGACGTTCCTCGACTGCCACATAGGCACGCAGTTGAGGGCTCGCAGTTCCTTAGAGCCTTTAACGCTAGTGGGTATGATTCCTTCTACTTTGTGTTTTAAGTGTGACGCTAGAGCGGCCCCCAGCGTCTGAGCCTCGACAATCTTAGCGCTAGACTGCTCCCAGTGACGTGACATCTCTTGTATCTGGTCTACCGTCTCGTCAAAATCCCATCTGCCGCGAACTTGGTCTAACAAGTAGAAATCTGCCCCGATTTTGCCCCACACCTGTCCTACAACGAAATCTGATGTACTGCTTTTCGTTTGTGCGGGATCCCACGCTTGGATGACGGTATCCATATCAGGCACGTGCTCGGGATCGAAATACTGAATCCAGCTTTCTTTAAAGATGTTACCCTCTTCCTGCACGAATTCGCAACGATACTCCTGCTCAAACCACGCGCTGGGCAAAGCGCACCGCTCCTCGTCCAAGAACTCCTTTGAGATGCGGGGGCAGTGATCAGCGGTGATTTTCACCTTCTTCCAGTCTGGCTCTTGGTTCCACGCGTGCCAGAATATACCCTGTTTGCCGTGTGGCGTGCTGAGGAGGATTAACCGCCCGCGTGAAACGGCGAGCATGGGCCTGACGTCGGAGTAGTAGAGCTCTTCAGAGACTCGTGCGGCTTCGTCGACGAGCACCATAGACGGGGTGAAGCCTCGAGTGGTCGACTCGGATCCAGGCAGTGCGACGATGCGGCTGCCGTTGCTGCTTATTGGAGCGTTAGTTCTTGCATCTACCACTGGTTGCAGCGCACCGGTCAGCATTCCGCCAGGGCACGCGACCGTTAGCACTGCACCGACCGGTGCTGGCACTAGCTACGATGTGGCGATTTCCGCACGCGCAGTGCCTGTGCCAGCTAATGAGTTCGGTGGAAACTTGACGAAGCCACAATCAGGATACGAGTATGCAGCTATCGAATGCGCATTAAAAGATAACAACGTGGCGAATTTATTTACGGTGTGGCGCGAGTGGACTGCGAAGGACGCAAATGGCACGCTCTATAATAACGATGTATCAGTGGTTGATATTGCCAATGCATATCCAAAAACTACGATACAACCAGGTAATACAGCGAGGGGAATAATCACGTATCAGGTACCTATCGGTACCAAAATAGTGCAAATGCGCTATCTTGATGAAACAACGAATACGCACATGCTGACGTGCAACGTGACGTAAAATGGCGACTGACGAAGAATAACCGGGGACTTATAAGACTAAAAATAGCAAGCGGAATCGTGATTTTCGCACTTATTCTTACCGTTTTTATAGCGGGATGTACGAGCACACAGAATCAGAGCAATCCAAATGGAACGCTCACCAACTCGATAGGCATTAGCGCAAAAGCGATTCCGTCACCACAACAATTTGATGGCTCTCCCCTGACACCCAGTCCGGGCAATAAATACGTGCTGTATAACGTGACACTTACCAATACAAACGCACAAGATCGGCAGGTGAGTCCGCTCTTTTTCGCTTTGCACGATGCGAACAATAACGTTTACAATATCCAAGAACTTACTCAGAGTCGGTACCTTAGCCAAGCGTTCCCTTCCGGCTACACGATGACACAGCCCGGCGATAAAGTGTCAGGGCGTATTGTCTTTGAGGTGCCACAAAACGTGAAGCTTGTTACAATGACGTACGATGACCACAGCGTTATGGGGTCAGATAACACGTATAGTCACGTAGTGATCAATCTGTAGAGATACGTCGAAAAAAGAAGAGAGATACCAACCCGCAACAAACGGCGTGTTACCTGTGCCTATTGCGCTTGATGAAAGCATATAACGGGGCGTATACGAGAGGGCGATTTAGATACTTTTTTCATCATTTTGAGAAGTGATTGCGGCCGTCACGCGCCCTGCCATTTTTAAAGCCGTAGTCAGTGGTCAGATGCGGCTAAAGTGTTACGATTGTGCCCAATATCACCATGTTATAAGCTAGGATTATGAAAAAAGGAGAGGTAGATACGTGACCGTTCAGACGGCATTTATCTCAATGTGTTAGCGTGCAACGCGCGCCAAATATTTCAAACAAATCGATGTGCGTCCATCTCTGCAAATAACTTCTTGCAATTATCAACACAATTAAGCAAGATAGCGCCTATGTAAGTGGCATGCCACTACCTCCTACATTGGAGAGTGAGAAATTCAGACTGAAAGAGGCCACTTTGCTCACATTTGAGCGAGGGTTGCTTGCCGATTTAGAGAATCTCACCTTTATAAGGTACAAGGCTTGGGAACATCCAACACCTAATAGTAAGAAGGCGATACCAACTGATCGCCTGAGGCATTTTCCTGTAGAGGGCAGCTTTACGTTGAAATTTGTTCGCGAATCTGCTGACGAGACGCTCTCGCAAAAACGTCAAGACGCATTAGCACAATTTATCGTTGAAGGGCGGCTTACAAATCCATTCCAAGAAAAGCGGGCAGTTTTAGAGGTCGTTACAATCGGTGAGCGAACGTATTCTCAGTTACGTCGCATCATGGTAGATGACAGACCACTCAAGTTTGAGGCCCAAAAATGTAGGATGCAAAATGCCGCTAGAATCTTCATCCGCTGACTTGGAGCGCACATACTGAACACCCCTACTCTCAAGCTCGCGCAGATACAATCGGTGCCTTTAAGCGCTTTGATTCGGGGAGTATCATTCAGCGTAGAAGGCTTACGCTTTTAAGCTCCTTAACGATTCGATCGACCGCATTAGCCGCATCTTCGGGCTTTTTCCCGCCCGTGATGACAAGTTTGCCGGAACCAAACAAAAGAATCACCACTTTAGGATCCGATAACCGGTAGACGAGGCCGGGAAACTGTTCGGGCTCGTACTCAATGTTCTCAAGCCCGAGACCGTTGGCAATTGCGTTCAAATTCAAAACTGCGTGAAGATCTGCTGACGCGACGATGTTCTGGACTTTAATCTCGGGCGTTCCTTTCACGTCGATTCCGATATCTCGTAGACTTTGAAATACGTTTTCAAGGCCTTTATGAACCTCATCTATGCTCTTTGCACCCGTGCAGACAATTTTTCCCGACCGAAAGAGTAATGCAGCGGTCTTTGGGTCCTTGCTGCGGTAAACGAGGCCCGGAAACCGCTTAGGATCATAATCTGCGCCGTCTAACCCAAGCGTTACTTGCTTGAGGTCCATTT
>ODAK010002558.1_pt1 | contig 19177 bp, 20 predicted proteins | sample 1539591 | NCBI WGS metagenome assembly ODAK01 (sample SAMEA3539303, study PRJEB22396) | soil metagenome | biome: tundra; feature: field; material: soil | place: USA | collected 2010-05 | depth 0.15 m | reverse complement strand
CCCTTGCCGTGGGCGATGTTCGACTTGTAGCGGGGGTAGTTCTTGACGATGGTCTGGATCTCATGCGAGAGGGGTCCGACTGCGGCCAGAACGAACGCCGCCACGAGGAGGACGAAACCCAGCGTCACGACGCCGACGGCCAGACCGCGCCCGACGCCCCGATTGACCAAGAAGACGAGGATCGGGTCCAGCCCGATGGCAATGAAGAGGGCCAGACCGATGATGATGAGGACACTCGAGATGTCAGCGATGCCCCGGGCGAGGATGTAGGCCACCGCCACACCGAGTGCGCCCGAGAAGCCGATGAAGAACGGGGAGCGATGGTCGAACGGTCGTCCGAGGATTCCCAACGACTCGTCGGATTGGTCGAGTTCCCGCTCCACGCTGGCAGGAAGGATGAGCACATTCGACGCAGGCGGTTCTTCCCCTGAACCTGGGCCAGGCGGGTCAGCCCCGTCGGCGTCCCTGCGCCCAACCAGGTGCGGACGCCGGCGCCGACGCAGGGCGGGCTCGCCGGGCAGCTCTCCTCCCTCTCGCACTTCGACCTCTCAGCCGGCCAGGCACTGGTGGTCAGCGTCGGCAAATCCAATGCCGTGTACCAGGGCTTCGAGGCAGCCGATGCCTTCGCCCAATCGCTTCCCTATGCCACGCACCAGAGCAGTCTGAACGCCACCCAGGCCCAACTGTCCAGTGACGGTCGCTACTACTTCGTCGTCGCGGCGAAGAACCCGGGCGTTCCCAATTGGATCGACACCGAGGGCTACACCCAGGGCTTCCTCTTCCTGCGCTGGCAGGAGCTCACCGGGACGCTCCCACCGGGCGATGACCCCACATCCCAAGTGGTCGCGCTGTCGGCTGTGCGCAGCGTGCTGCCCGCGGGAACGCCGACCGTCACACCGGCACAGCGCAAGGCGCAGTTGGCGGCGCGGGACAAGGCCGAGGCCCACCGACTACGCACCTCGAGCAATCAGGCCGAGGGCGTGCTCACCGGTTACCTGCGACAGATCGCCACCGACGCCGGGCGAGGACCGTTGCTCGCGGTGTACACCGACTCCATACTCGGATCTCGCCTCTAGAGAAGCTCCGGCCGGCGCGAGCACGCCGAGCCGGCGGCTCCACTCAGCGTGCGTAGGCCTGAGGCTGCCCGGCGTGGATCTCGATCCACTCGGCACCCTCGTCACCGGCCGTCCACGCGTAGAGACGGTCGGGGCTGTAGTAGCCCATTCCGGCCTCTGTCACCCTGTTCCCATAGTGCAGGGAGCCGCGCAGTACGTAGGTGATCTGGTGCGTGCCGTGCCGATGGGGCTTGACCTGCTCGCCCGGCTTCGCTTCCTCATGGAACACAGAGAGATTGGGCGACTGGAGGATCACCTTGGTCATCAGATCGCGCCCGAAGATGTCGTACATCGCCTGCTTGTCTTCTTCGCTCGAATCGGTCTGGTCCAGCATCTGGGAGATCGATGCCGCCGGCAGGTCGGCGATCGAGTAGAAGAACGGACGCAACCCCCCGTCGCCCTCGGTCGCTACGGTCGCTGTCTCCTCTGCTTCCATCGGATCTCCTCCCCGTTCTACCGACGTTCCCCGCGCCCTTACGACCTAATGTTAACGACGTGGCGCGCAGAGGGGATCTGGCCTCGTGGGGCGTTCCACCTCGACGGGCATCGACCGTGCCCACGCCGGCCGACCTTCGTGACCTGCGCGCCTCGATACCCCTGGCCACTCCCACCTCGACGCCCACCGTGGAGGTGACGGCAGAGACAGTGGGCGGCGTGCCCTGTGTGGTGTGCCAACCGAAGGATCCTCTGGCATCCCTGGTGTATCTCCATGGAGGCGGCTTCCGGCTTGGTTCAGCTTCCGGATCGGCCGAGTTCGGTGTCCGCTTGGCCGACGCCGCCCGCATACGTGTCGTCATCGTTGACTACGCACTCGCCCCCGAACACCCGTTCCCGGCCGGACTGCACGATGCGCTCCTCGTCTTCGACGCCGTTCGTGCCGCCTCCTCGCAGCCTGTGCTGGTCGGCGGGGACTCGGCTGGTGGTGGTCTGGCCACGAGCCTGGTGGCCGCCGCCCTCGCCGCCCACCGGCCTCTTCCCCGCGGCATCGCCCTGTTCTCACCCTGGGTCGACCTCACGGTGACCGCGCGCTCGTACAACTCGCGCGCCAATACAGACCTCATGTTCTCGGCCGCGCGGGCCACCGAAGCGGCGCAGCTCTACCTGCAAGGTTGGGATCCCCGTGATCCCATGGCCTCCCCGCTCTTCGCCGACCTGCACGGTTTCCCCCCCGCCCTGCTGTTCGTCGGATCCGAAGAGGTCCTCCTCGACGACAGTCTGACCCTCGCACATGCGCTGGCCCAGGCCAGCTCCACGGTGACGCTCCACGTCGTTGCGGGCATGCAACACGTCTGGCCGACCATACAGCCCGATCTCCCCGAATCAGAAGCAGCCGTGCGCCGGGTCGGCGCCTTTGTAACCCAGGTCACACGGCGCGAGGGCTCGACCTGAGGAGGAGGCAGCTCCGAGCGGGCATGGCCGATGGCTAAACCGGGAGGAAGACCGGCTAGCTTTCCGACGTCGTTCCAGGACCTGAACAGGGGGCCATCGTGAAACTAGATCTGCTCTATGAGATCCAACCAAAGGTGCGGCCGTGGGACCTTCCACATCCCTACGGCCAGCGCAAGGCCGAACAGGAGGCCTACGACGAGGCGATCGAGCAGATCCAATTGGCAGACCGGCTCGGCTTCCACACGGTGTGGGTGGTCGAGCACCACTTCCGCGACGGCCGCTCGGCCTGTCCCGCCTCTGAGGTCGTGCTCGGCGGCCTGGCCCTGTCGACACGCCAGATCCGTCTGGGATTCGGGGTGACGCTGATGCCGTTCGGCTTCATCCACCCCGCGCGCGTGGCCGAAAAGGTGGCCACGGTCGACGTCTTGAGCCACGGCCGCGTCGAGTGGGGGACCGGCCGCTCGACCCCGATGGAACAGACCGCCTTCGGTGTCCCGATCGACGATCGCTCGCGCGACCAGTGGAAGGAGGCCATCGAGATCGTCGTGGGGATGTGGGCCGAGGAGAAGTACTCCTACAGCAGCCCGAACCTCGAGTTCCCGCTCCGCATGCAGACCCCCAAGCCGTTCCAGGATCCGCATCCACCGGTGTGGCAGGCGGCCACCAGCGACAGCAGTGCGGTCAGCGCCGGACGCTACGGTCTCGGCCTCCTCTCCCTCTCGTTGAGCCGGACCGTCGAGCAGATGGCCGAGGTGATCGCCACTTACCATGCCGCCCAGGCCCAATCGGAGCCACTGACCCACGTCAGGAACGACCGGGTGGGTGCGTACACGTTGGTGCACTGTTGCGACGACTTGGACCAGGCCCAGGCGTACGGGCTGTGGGACTCGGTGGAGTGGTGGTACCGAAACCTGGCCGAGTTCACCATCGAGTGGGAGCTACCCCACCTCTCCAAGGAGGCCCAGGAGCGCGCGTTTCCCTTGCTGAACCTGTCGGCGACCAGCAAGACCGACGTCCAGCGCTACCAGGAGCAGGACATGATCATCATCGGGACGCCCGAGATGTGCCTCGAGAAGATCATCAGGTACGAAGAGGCCGGTGTCGATCAATTGCTCTGCTACATGCAGTTCGGGATGCTGCCCCACGAGACGGTCATGCACTCCATAGAGCTGCTGGCCGAACACGTGATGCCCGAGCTGGAGCGCCGGGGGCACCGGGTGAGCGCCACCGCCGTGGCCGTCTGAATTCTTCCTGGCATCACGGAGATTTCATTGCTCCGTCACCATCCTGTTACCCGGGGTGGGGCAGACTCAATCGCGCTTCCGATTGACGGGAACCATGGATGAGATCGACCGCGACCGACATCACGACAGGGTGGCAACCGGACCCCTTCGGCGAGCATGAGTTTCGGCTTTTTTCCCCCGAAGGCAGCCCCACCGCGCACGTGCGCACAGAGGGACGCCACTCCTACGAAGAGATGCCAGGAGCGGTCATTGTGGATCCTCCCCGGGCAGGTTCCCGTCCCACCTCGACAGATCACACACCGCGCGCTCCGGCACCCTCTGCCACAGGTCCCCCGCCGCGGCATCGAGCGGGAACCGTCGAGAGTGGATCGGTCAGGTCCGCACACACGTGCGCGTCCACCAACTGGCACGCCTCGTCTTCGCCCTCGCCCCGCTGACCATGCGCGACCGGACGCGCCGCATGCGCCTCGTCATTCCGGCGTTCTCCACCATCTTCCTGGCCGCCATGAGCGAAGCCTCGGCTCGGCGTGACTCCTTGGAGCCGTCCGGGCCACCTGTGCGCGCGACCACCGGTACCTCCTGACGAAACCGAAGATTCATCTCCGAGTCGCTTCGTCGTTACATCAGCTTCGCGAGTCGTTCATCTGCCCTCTTTAAGGTGAAGGGCAGGCAGAAGCACCCTCTACCCAGATCACGCCGGGGCATCCTCCCTCCCCGCGCGTCCAGGCGACGACGGGGGTATCCCCCCCTCCCCCGTCGTCGCCTGCCCCTCGCCTGGAGGGTCCGGTTTACCAATCTCGACGGATGACCCACATCACACAGAGTTCATTCCGTAGTCACAGGAACATCACGTCCCCGCTGTCAGACTGAACTGACGCTTCATCGACAAGGACCACAACGGATCATGGCGGAAGAACGCAGAGGCTGGCACCCCGATCCCTTCGGTGCCCACGAGCTTCGCTACTTCGCCCTCAACGGCAAACCCACGCGATTGGTCCGAGATGCCGACAGCTGGTCACACGACGTCCCACCCGGGACAACCGCGCGGGCGTGCGCCATCTTGCGGGAGCCACCACGTCAGGTCGCACCCACGGCGCCCGCCTCACCACGTGTCTACGAATGGCCCGGAGACTTCGGCGCCAGCCACGCGGCCGGCGAGCCTGAGGTGGGCTTTCTCGCTGATGCACCGTGGCGGCCCTCTTCCGACCCCGAGTCGGCGTCGCAGTCGCGGCGGAACACGTGGCGCCGCTTGATCCGCTACGGCTCGGTGTCGGCCATTTCGACGACGGTGAGCCTCGTCGTCCTCGGTGTCCTCGTGGGCGGGCTGGCCTTCCCGGCCATTTGGGCCAACGTCATTTCGACGGCCGTTGGCACCGTCCCCTCCTTCGAGCTCAACCGGAGATGGGTCTGGGCCCACAATGGACAGCGATCGCTCCTTCGCCAAGCCCTTCCCTTCAGCCTCCTCTCCTTCTCCGGCCTGATCATCTCGACGATTGCGGTGCACCTGGCCTCCGATGCCACGCGGCATTCCACCCGGTTCATGCATACGGCGACGGTTGAGATCGCGGTCATCGGTTCCTACGGCGTCCTCTGGCTGCTCCAGTTCGTGCTGTGCGACCGCATCCTCTTTCGCCAGCCTGCGCCCATACGGGACCCGGGCGAATGGGGCGAAGCGATCACTGACGACGCGCCGCGCACACTCCGTTCTCGGGTGCTGGAACCCGCGTGACGACCAGGGAGCACGATCCCGGCGAGATCGTCACATTCTCACGCTGGGGCGAGAAGGTGCACGTCCCCACGCCAACGACGCGATTCCCATCTCCACCCCCACTTCTCCCTCCGGGGGATGACGGGGATGGTGCCAACGGTGGGAGGCGGCGGTTCAGGACGAAGGCTCCACCACCGGCTCTGAACCGGAGAGGCTCAGCTTGCGCACGTAGAGCTCCCGCGAGTGCGGATATCCGACCTCGGTCGGGAGCCAGGCGTGAAAGGCAATCCATGTCGAACCGGAAACGTCGGTGAAGACGGACTCACCGCCAGGACCTACCTCGTCCGCGTCGTTGCCCAGGATCGGTTGCGTCCAGGGCTCGGTGCAGGGCCCCAAAGGCCCGCTGCAGATCGCCACCCCGACGGCGTAGTTGGCCGTGTCCCAATTGTTGCCCGAATAGAACAGCAGGTAGCGGCCCGAGCTCAGGACGAGATCGGGAGCCTCGATCACTCCATCCTCCCAGCCCAGACTGGGGGCGAGGAGCTTGCTCGGACCGTTCCCGGTCACGGCAGTCCCCGTCGGAGCGAGCTGCTGCGACCAGATACGCGCTGGCTGGTTCCGCGTCCCGTTCGACTTCCACTCGAGGTAGGGCGTGCCGGAGGCGTCGACGAAGGGCGAAGGGTCGATGGACCCACCCAGGGCGGGTTGGCAGACCAGCGGAGCGGTCGACGCATCGACGAACGGGCCTTGTGGCTGCTGGGCAGTAGCGGCCGAAATGCACATTTCGCCTCCACCCGACCCACCGACGATCGTTGAGTAGTAGAGGACGTACGTACTCCCCAGTTGCACCACCGACGGGGCCCAGGTGGCCCCCGGCACGGCCCATGTGGGAAGGCTCAAGAGCGCGTTCCCCAACGCGCTCCAATGCGCCAGGTCGGTCGACTCGATGATCTGGATGTTCCCCCCCACCGAGTTGGTGCCGTAGGCGAAGTAGTCACCGCCAACTCGCAAGACGAACGGATCCGGGAAGTCGAAGGGGTACACAAGGCCGTCGCCGCTGCTCCCGGCAACGGTGAGGCAGGCCGACGAGACGTTCGAGAGGTCGGCGGCCGCTTGGTCGTTGTCATGGGCGCCGATCTGTCCGTAGGCCTGCTGAACGCCGGTGAGGCAGGTCTGCAGGTGCCCGATGTCGAGCCCTTCCAGGTACGTCGAGACGTTCATCTGATCGAGCGTCTGCTGGGTTGTCCCCATGAGATGAAGGGTGAGGGACACCGAGGATTGGAGTGTCTCTTGATGCATCGAGGCCATGCGACGCGCCTGTTTCGTCGTAGAGAGCGTGGATCTCGTCCGGGCCAGCGTGGCCCGCGCCCCCACCAGCACACGGTGCTCGTGCCGACTACGGGCGTGTGCCTGGACGTCGGTCACAACGGCCGCAACCACAACGGCGACTGCCAGAAGGCCAGCGAGGCGGTGCAGCCGCCTTCGCGGCGGGCGCTCAGGCACTCGACACCGCCGCGCTCTGGCACGCGGTGGAGACCGCGTTCAACGCAGCGACGGCATGGCTCTCGTCGCCCACCGAGAGCGCGTTCACCGCCTGCTGGACGCCGCCCTGACAGGACTTCAGGCTGACGATGTAGCTTGACTTGTCAGTAGCATCCTGCTGGGCCTGCGCCAAGGCAGCTCGAACACCCTGGAGCAATGTCGTGTCGGCGGACATTGCCTTTTCGGAGCTGCTGATCTGCACCCTCAGGAACCGGAGATTGTTGCGAACCTCCGTGAGCTCGGTCTCCGCAGCCGCAATGCGGTCCCTGGTCTGGACAAGCGAGTGATCGGCCTGATCGAATTGCGTATTGGCCTGGCGCTCATTTCCTGCAATGAAAACCAGTACGGCCGCGACGACAAGCACCGCCAAAGTGATCGGAACCCAGTGGCGACGCCTTCGGGCAGTCGGGGGCAGGGCCTCGAGGAGGAAGTCACGTTCATCTTCCAGTTCGAGTGCGAGGGGCACGGGATCTCCTCAGTTCCCGTCAGATCGAGCTCGGTGCCGCGCACGTCGCTGCAACGTACTGACGCAGGGGAAGTGCAGAGCCTTGCCCCTCTTCGTGTCATCTGGGATCTCGGGTCTCCGGACCAACGGTGAAAAGGTCGGTCGTCGCACAACGACGTCAGTCGAGACGACGGGGAGCGGGTGCCGGTGCGACCACGCATTCACCGGCCGGAGCGCTGACGCGCGAATGACCACGTGCACTACCGATGAGAAGCAAAGGTTGCGCGCATCCGGCGCAATGTAACGCAGCTCACAACCCATCAACGTGCGGCCGCTCGAGTAGATGAGGCGGTGAAACCGGCGTAGCCGATTCGTGCATCACCACGCTGAACTGCTGCGACACAGCCTCTACGCCGGTTGCTCCGTCTCGAGCCTTGCCTTCTCGAACGTTGTTGTTCGCGAAGAATTTTTGCAGAGTTCACAGAGAGGTAATCCGGATTCGGCCGTGGGCCGCTACCGCCGACCCTCCGCCATTCGGGTCAAGAAGCGAGTGGCGGTGAAGACTCGAGCCGGCGGCCCGTCATCGAGCTACCCACGGCCGGATGATGCGAGTTTGATTGCCGTAGCAACGGCGTCGATCGGGTTCGGCGCCCGCACTATTCCATCGTCGGCCGCACCATTGGGATGGGTGAGTGACCACGTCCCCAGGCCGATCACAGGGATGTCTGCTCGAAGAGCGAGGGCGATCTCGGAAAGCGTTCCGTATTCCCCGTCGATGGCGATGACGGCAGAGGATGAGCTGACCACAAGAGCGTTACGGGCTTCGCCGAGCCCCGTGGCGATCACAACGTCAACCCACTGATTCGCCACGGATCGGTCGGTACCAGGCAGGATGCCGATCGTCAGGCCGCCGGCCAACTTCGCACCCCGGCACGCTGCGGCCATCACGCCGCCGAGACCACCACACACCAGCGTCGCTCCAGCGGAGGCCAGCGCAAGGCCGGTCGCTTCGGCATCGGCCAGCACGTCAGGCGATGCTTCGGACCCACCGACAACAGCGATCTGCATCGAAGCAGCGTACGCCCCGGCATTGATCGCCTTTTGGCATGACGACCTCTTGACGGCAACCTGTCCGGGCTCAAGACTCGTCGGCGGATGAAGCCCTTCCGTTAGGTGTGACACCAACGCCTAGGTTCACCTGACCGGCCGGACTCGGCCGGCCTTTGTCGCGCTCGGCGTTCTCCCCTACTTCATCACTCCGGTGCCCGCGCCCCTCCGTGTTCGCACGTCCCCAACGACCTGCGAACACGGAGAAAATCCCTTGTCATCCAAAAAGCGCCACTTCGTCGCGCTCGCCGAGCGACTGCGACACGAACATCCAGAAGTTCCTGACCCGGTCGCAGCCATTGCCGCTGGCCGCGTCGTGGTCGACGGTGTCACCGTCACCAATCCCCGCAGCCTGGTCCTTCGCCACGGAACCATCAGCATCTCGGGCGAACTCCTCTTGCGTGGCACCGTCAAGCTGAGAGCAGCTCTCGTCGGCTTCCACATCTCGGTGGCATCCAGAATTGCATTGGATGTCGGCGCGTCAACCGGCGGCTTTACCTCGGCTCTGCTCGAGGCTGGGGCACGCCGGGTCTATGCCGTTGATGCCGGTCACGGCCAGCTTCTTGGCTCGCTGCGCCAAGACGAGCGGGTGGTGAACCTCGAGCGAACCAACCTCGGAGCCCTGACCCCCCTCACGGTCACGGACCGGATTGACATCGTGGCGGTCGACCTCTCCTACCTCGCCCTGGCCGAGGCCGTCCCTCAGCTCGAAGTGATGCGTTTCGGATCCTCCGCCGATCTCATTGCCCTCGTGAAACCGATGTTCGAGCTTCGACGATCGACACCGCCCACCCACGAGGCCGATTTCAAGGACGCCATCAGGCTCGCGACGTCGGGCATCGAGCGTGGGGCATGGACGATGAAAGGGGGATTTCGCTCGCCCGTCCTGGGCCAGCGGGGGGCCGTCGAGTTCCTCGTGCACGCCCAGCGCCGCTGAGCAATGCATACCCGCAATCAGGCTTTGGCCACCACTGCGTCGGAGGCAATGAGGGCTTCGATCTCTTCTGCCGTATAGCCCAGCTCGGTCAGAACCTCCCGGGTGTGCTCCCCCTTGTCCGGGCCCGCACGACGGATCGCAGGTAACTCGTTGTCGAACTGGGCGGGCGCGGCGGCGAGTCTGAGCGAGGGATGGTTTGGATGGGCCATCAGGTACCCGTTCTCGGTCACCGCCGGGTCAGTCACCACCTCCGGTGGTGACGCCACCAGAGAAAAGATGCAGTTCTCCCGGGTGAGCCGGTCGCGTAACTCGACGCGATTGAGCGAACCGATGGTGTCGGCCAGTTGGTTGCAGATTTCCGGCCACGCGGCCCGGCGGACCGCCCCATCGGCATATTTCTCTATGAGTTCTTCACGGCCGAGGGCTCGGCAGGTGGGACGCCAGTAGCGCTCCTCGTCGAGCATCATCAGCATGAGCCAGCGTCGGTCACCGGTCCGATATGTCCAGCCCAGAGGAGATCGAGTCCCGGGCGTGGCGGTAGGTCTGGGGGGTTCGGCGCCCGTCATCGACGCGTAGGCAAGATCAGGACTAAGGGTCCAGTTGGCACCATTCAGGAGAGAGGTGTCGACCAAAACCCCTTCCCCTGTGCGTTGGGCATGAACCAGGGCAGCGCAGATCCCACCGGCCAGGAACATCCCAGAAGGCACGTCACCGAACGCAGGCCGGGGCGAAAGAAGCGACTCCGCATTCGGGTCGGTGAGCATGTGGCCTATCCCACCCCTCGACCAAAAGGAGACCGAGTCGAAGCCGCCCTGCTCGGCCCCTTCGCCCCGCTGCCCCTGGCCATGGCCGCGGGCGACGACAAGACGAGGGTTGAGGGCAAAGAGGTCCTCGGGCTCGGTATGCAACTTGCGGCGCACCCGAGGCAGTTGATTGGTGATGTACACGTCGGCCCAGCGCACCAAGCGCTCGAACACCTCGCGACCAGCAGGCGCCAGGACGTTGATCGAGACACCGCGCTTGTTCCGGTTCACCAATTGGAACAGGTAGTCGTAGCCATCCACGTCGGCGACAAGACCCTGCCGGATGATCTCTCGCATCGGGTCGCCTTCGGGTCGTTCAAGCTTGACCACATCAGCGCCCCAGTCTGCGAGCGCCGCCGCACCAGACGGCACGAAGCCGTGTTCAGAAAAGTCAAGAACCTTGATCCCAGCAAGAGGTTGTGTCACGGGGCCAACCCTACGACCAGGAGGGGGTTCGTGCAGGAAAGCGTTGACGACGACAGGCACGTTCCCCAAACTCTGGGACCTTTGGCCCTGCTGATCCATGAAACCCGGCAACAGGATGTATGCGTATCCAATCCAAAACAACATGTCCACGTGGGACGGGAATGTGGAGGCCTCGACAATGCAACTTCGCAGGAAATATCTTGACCGCCACGGCCGGCCGCTCACGATACCGTCGTACTTACTTCCTCCGATTCCACAGGAGGTCGTCTTCGATCCTTCCCTTCGACGGGCCGGAGGTGTCGTCGCAGAGGCGCAGGAGGGGGCGAGCGACTAACGCGGCGGCGTTCGCGAGCTGTTGGAGTTCATGCGCACAAGGTGCTCTGATTCACCTTCATGTGCGCTCACAGAAGCGACTCTCCAGGTCCATGTTCCGTACCGCGACGTTTCACTTGGCGAGGTGATCGGGGACCTTCGGCCCTAGTGGGGGCATCTGACTGGCACGACGATGACACCAGGAGATAGACGAGTCGAAAGGGATAGATTATGCATGCGAGCGTAGGAGATCGCCTTGTGATCCACGGCCACCGGGTCGGAGAGCCGAATCGCGACTGCAAGGTAGTAGAAGTCCGGCGTCCAGATGGAGAACCGCCATACGTTGTGCGCTGGGAGGACAGTGATCACGACACCCTCTTCTTCCCTGGCCCCGACGCCACCGTCGAGCACTACGAACACAAGAAGGGCTGAGCACCCGCAGCAAGAACTCGCCAACTGTGTCGGGCCCACGCCTCACCGGCAGTTCTCCCGGCGCCTGACGATCTTGCAGTTGGTGACCAAATTCGTTGTTGTTCCAGACTCATGAGGGCTTCACAGGTGACGTTCGGCCCTGTACGGCGATCGCGTTCTGGGCTTTGCTTACGCAATGGATCCCGCACCGAGGTCGACTACTGCCCTCCTCCTGAGCGACACGTCCCAAATTGGTGCACATCCAATCTGCAACGGGACAGTGCATGAGCTTCTTTGACCTCATCCTCCGCAATCTGTGGTCGAAGCGGGCGCGTTCAATCGGGCTTGCCTTCGCAGTGGCGATCGCCGTGATGGCCGTGGTCACGCTCGACGTGACCAGTAGCGGACTGGAGCAGTCTGCCGCAGCAATCATTTCGGTCGGAAAAGCAGACTTCACCGTGTCCCAAAAGGGGGTCGCGGACACCTTGGCCAGCGCTATCGATCGTGAAGAGCTCGCGCGCCTACGACAAACACCAGGTGTCGCCAACGCGGTCGGCGTCCTGGTCGAAACGCAAGACCTCAACGCAGACAACCCGGTATTTGTAGAAATTGGTATCAATCCGGGCGACCTCACGGCCTTCGGTGTGAAGATGGTCGCCGGTCGGCCGTATGCGCCCACCGCGTCACATGCAGTGATGCTCGGTTGGCGGGCGGCGGCGAATTTCGGGTTGCACATCGGTGACCGGTTCAACGCCAACGGGACGTGGAATACGGTCGTGGGCATATATTCGACCGGCAATGCCTTCGGCGACGCGGGGGCGATGTTCCCGCTTCCAGCGATCCAGGGCTACAACAGGGTTCCAGGAATCGTCACTTTGGCCTTCGTCAAGGTAGCCAAAGGCTTCTCGATCACCGCTGTGGCGGCCCGCATCGACTATGCCCAGCCCGAGCTAACTACGATCCGCACCGCCACTCAATTCGGGCGGGCCGACCGCAACCTTGTCTATCTCCAAGCAGCAGTCAATGGAAGTACGGTCTTGGCCATCCTCATCGGCGCGGTCATCGTGGGTAACACCATGCTGTTGTCGCTGTTCGAGCGGACCCGAGAATTCGGGCTCCTCCGCGCGGTCGGATGGACCCGGCGCCGAACAGTTGGCCTCTTGCTTGGCGAGAGCCTTCTTCTCGCCATACTCGGTGCGGGCCTTGGCGTCGCGTTATCGTTCGCCGTTGCGTTCGTCTTGGAGAACTTACCGGCGCTCAAAGGCGTCCTCCACCCAAACTTCACCGAAGGCGCATTTTGGAGAGCTCTCTTCACCGCGCTCGTCATGACGCTCCTCGGTGCCTTGTACCCAACGACCCGCGCCGCGCTACTTTCACCACTCAAAGCACTTAGCTATGAATGAACCGATCGTGCGCCAGCACGACGTCGAGGTCTCCGGAGTGACCCGGATCTATCCTGGCCATGTCACCGCGCTCGATGGGGTCAACCTCACTGTCGATTGCGGGGAAATGGTAGCCATCACGGGGCCTTCGGGTTGCGGAAAATCGACGCTCCTTCATCTCCTTGGAGCCATCGATATCCCTACTGCAGGGTCAGTGGTCGTCGGTGGAAAGAATCTCGCTGAGATCGCCGATCTGAGCTGGTACCGTCGCCAAGAAGTTGGCCTCGTGTTTCAGTTTCATAACTTGCTTCCCCAGCTGACCGCTCTCTCCAATGTCGTGCTCCCGATGTTCGGAACGCATCGGTCGGCTCGCCAGCGGGACATGAGGGCTCGTGAGCTCTTGGTCGAAGTAGACCTTGGCGATTGCGAAAATCGCCTCCCGACCGAGTTGTCCGGAGGAGAGCGCCAACGAGTGGCGATCGCGCGAGCTCTGGCCAATGACCCCAAAATCCTTCTGGCTGACGAACCTACCGGCAGCCTCGACTCGGCCTCGACGGAACGCTTCTTGGATTTGCTCGAACGACTTAGCAGAGAAGGAACGACCATTGTCATGGTGACCCACGACTCTGAAGTCGCTGCCCGCGCCCACCGAATTATTGAAATGCGAGACGGCAAAGTGATCGGGGAGAGTGCGCCCACACGGCCGATAACGTCGAACCTGGCCTCTGCCGTCACTCCGTAACAGCCGTGCATGATACTGGCTGCACGCGGCTCCCTCCGTTGTCGCATTCGTCCTCTAGGGACTTCTGGCCCTAGTGGTCGGAAGACGCCCGACGGATGCTGGAACCGAAAGACGGTGGTGACAATGGCGCTCGTAAAGAACGGCAGTTCAAAGCATGAGGTGACTCCGAGGCGGTTGGAGATCTTTGATCGTTTTTTCGACGACTGGCCCGATATGTTCCGGCGTCCGGTGGTCTTTTGGCCCGAACGGGGACTGGATTCGATGGGAGTCGAAGAGTTCACTGAAGACGGAACTCTGGTGGTCCGGGTCGAGCTTGCGGGCATTGACCCGGACAAGGATGTCGAGGTATCCGTCCAGGACGACATACTCCACATCGCGGCCGAACGCCGCGAAGAGGAAAAGACCGAGGATCGCAACTACGTTCGACGAGACTTGCGGTACGGGTCGTTTCACCGCGATTTACCCCTTCCGAAAGGAGCTTCCCAGGCCGACGTAAAGGCAAGCTACAAAGACGGAATTCTCGAGGTGCGTGTACCGGCCCCGGCCGAAGAATCAGCCGCCTCGTTCAAAATCCCGATCGACAAAGGCTGATGGGGACCTCGATGCCAGGACTGCCGGGCTCTTCCCCCCCCTGAGTCCGTCGGTCCAGGCATCGGCTGAGGAATGAAAGCGTAGCCGGCCGAGGCGCGTTGAGCCGCCTGAGGAAGGGAATCGAACCGTGACCAAGCTGGATCCTGTGGGCACATCTAGCGACTGCAGTCCCGCCCCAGAGCCGAAAGTCCACTACCCCGACACCGCGTGGAAGATGGACCCGGTTCTCGAGCTTTGGGTGAATGTCGAGACGGTACAAGTGATCGTGCGCATGGCTGGAGTGCTCGACGGCATGACATGTACCAGCGTGTTGCCGATAATCGAGGAGTTGTTGGCCGAGGGTCGGCGAGACTTCGCCATGCGGGTCGATGAACTCGATCCGCCGGACGAAGCTGGGTTCTTGTCGCTGGCAGGGATCGAGCGCATGGTGAAGGATGCCGGGGGGTCCGTCAGTTGGTCCAGCAGGCCCGAGAGCTACGAGCCGCGCCCACCATGATGTGATGACACGCCCAAGTCGTTGTTCGTGAACGACTGAGCCTGTCACTGTAGTGGTCATGCCAGCTGCGGGATCCGAGCCGCTCCACCCGGTGGGACGGACTCTCCATCTCCATGGGTGGGCCGACCGGGCGGTCATCGCTGTCGCCCTGGCGGCTCTGGCCTCGGGCTTCGGTCAATTCGGCATCATCACAGCGCTCGGAGATGTGGCCCGTGAATTCGGGCGTGCGACCCATGGGGCGACAATCGCCGATCAGGCAGGTCTCTCAGGCACCGAACTCGGAGTCGGCCTGGCCATTATCCGGCTGGCGTCCCTAGGAAGCTTGCCGCTGATCGGGCTGGCTGATCGGTTCGGCCGGCGCAGCATGCTCATTGCCACATTGTCGCTCGGGCTGGCCATAACGGTTGCCTCGGCAGCCAGCCCGGGGTACTGGTCGTTTGTGGTCATTTTTGCCTGCGGACGACCGTTCTTGAGCGCAACCAACGCTCTCGCTCAAGTCGCGGCGGCCGAGCAGACAGCGTCGAGTGACCGAACGTCAGCAGTCGCCCTGACCGCCGCAGGCTATGGCGTTGGTGCGGGCCTGATTGCTGTCATTCACAGCTTGGCCTCCAGCTCCCTTGGTTTCAGAGGTATTTTCGCTCTCGCGGTCTTGCCGCTGGCCGCAGTACCGTTCATCGGCAGGAGAATTGAGGAATCGGATCGATTCAGAATTTCCGAGGTCTCGGCCGAGCGTCCGCTGCCCGTACTGGGAGCAGTTGGCCCGAGGTTCCGCCGCCGTTTACTCGTCGTCGGCATTCTGGCCTTCGCTGTGTCCGTCATTACCGGCCCCGCCACCAGTTTCGTCTATCTCTACGCGCAGAACGTCCTGCACCAGTCGGGGTACGTAACAGCTGCCATGGTTGTAGGCGCCGGCTTGTCCGGACTGGTTGGCCTCCTCGCCGGGCGTTGGTCGGCCGACCACCTCGGGCGTCGGTTGACCGCGACAGTTGCCATGATCGCCTTGGCGCTGTGCAGCGTCCTCACCTATGAAGGATCACATGCCGCCCTGCTCTCCGGCTACATCTGTGGCGTCATGGCGGGTTCCATGCTCGCTCCCGCCGCGGGGGCGCTATTGACTGAGCTGTTCCCCACCTCTGTGCGGGCGTCGGTTGCCGGGTGGTGGGTCGTCGCAGGAGTCCTGGGCGCGGGTGTCGGACTGTTGATATTTGGAACCGTGGCGGACGTGGGTAACCAGTTTGCCCTCGCTGCCGAGGTGACGTTCCTCCCAGCCGCATTGATCGCGGGACTCTTCTGGTTGCTGCCTGAAACGCTCGGAAGGGAGCCCGAGGATCTTTGGCCTTCGCCGATAGCCGATGCAAACTAACGCGAGTGAAGGCTGCCCGTAAGCAGCCAGTACGGGAGCGTCCCGCGCTCAGGCAGGAGCGGGAGCCGGCACGCCGAGCCGCAGGGCATCAGACACGATGTCAGCCATTCCGAACCCGGGCTCAACCAGCCTCTGTCCGAAGCGGGCGACTCGCGATCGGCGCCTCATGAGCGCACGGTAGACACCGGCGGCCCGAATATCACCGGCCAACTGCGCGCCGATGACGCAACTATCACGCAAGTAGACCGAGCGCAGATCGCCTCCGTGCTGCCAGCGCAATACCTCGTCGGGCTCTTCGATCGTGCCCATGGCAACAATTGGGACCCCGAGATGTTTGAGGCTGTTCATGGCCTCCGCCCCTTCGTAACGGACCGTATCTCCAAGGAGGTTCGCCGCAGCAATCGGCGCCTGGGTCACCGCGTTGGGAAAGATGGCATGCACGTACCGTTCGCCCGTCAACCAGTCGGCCGCTTCGGCCACATCGCCGGCCGCCACGATTCCCGGAACTGAGGTTTGAAGATGGTCATCGACATGGATGCCCCAGTCGGCAACGATCCCCGAACCGGTGATGAACTCAGTGTGGGGCTTCACTCCCGTCGCTGCCACGACCAGGTCAGCGCTCAAGACTTCACCATCCGCCAACCGCACGCCGCTCACGGACGGACTTCCCACGAAGGCTTCTGCTTGCACGCCGAGCCGCAACGACACGCCATGCCGGATCAGAGCGGCTTCGGCTACCGTCGAAGTGAGTGGATCAAGCACCCTGGGCATGATCCACTTTCGGCGGCCGACCAGCGTCACGTCGACGCCGAGATCGGCCAAGAGCAGTGAGAGCTCGACGCCGATGAATCCATTGCCGACAATCAGAGCGGTGGTCGCCTCGCCACTGCGCACCCGGCCCACCAGCTCGTCAGCCGTGCGGAGAGACTTAAAGTCCAGCACCCCGGGAAGATCGGCTCCCTCCAAAGGTGCGTGGAGGCGGCTACCGGATGCCACTACCAGGCCCTCGTATCCCACCCGCTGCCCGTCGACGAGCAGAACCTCACGATTGTCCGTATCAATCTGTACGACCCGTGCGTCGCGCCGCTCGTCGATTCCCAGCCGCGTCGCAACGTCGCGGCCCTTCCAATAGAGAGTTTCATCGCGGCCCGTCAAATAATGGTCTGCCATGGCTGGGGGCGAGTAAGGAGCGAAGGGCTCGGCAGATAGAGCGACGACCGTGCCGGCTGGATCGAGCCGACGCAGGGTCTCGGCGGCGGTGATACCAGCCGGCCCGGTGCCGATGACGACCGCTCGCATCAGCTCACCAAGCCTGGCACTCGGATGGCATGACCCACCACTTTGGCGGACAATACCCCGACGGCGTCCGCCATCGCAGACCCTTCGAGAAGTGCGTCCACCGAGGGCTCGCACGACAGCACCTTCTCGTCGTAGGGCAACGACGTCACGGAGTCGAACGAGGGAGCGCCCAGCTGGGCGACATAGGCCAACACGCGCCCAAGGTCGCCTTCCACTCTCACCCGGTTGACGACCAGGTGGACGGCGTTGATCCCCAACTCGCGCGCGAGCGCTCCCGATTCAACGCCGACCTGGACCGAGTTGAACGTTGGCTCGACGACCACCACGACCGAGTCAAAACCGCGGGCCAGGGCGCGCCCGAAGTGCTCCACACCGGCATGTGTGTCCATGACGACCACGTCCTCGTCGTGGAGGTGCATCCCGGCGACCGCGCTCGAGATCAGGGCGGTCTCGGGACAGAGACACCCGCGGCCTGCTTCGCGCACACCCCCCATGACGATCAAGCGCACACCGTCGGGCGCTTCCACGGACAATCTCTCGATCAGATCGGTCGTGTCGGGGTTCAGCACGAGAAGCCCTCCCGCGCCCTCCCCCGGCCGTGCACCGGTCTTCTCGCGGATGTACTCGGCGTTCTCCGACACCGGGACGATAGACATGGATTCGACCGGACCCAGGCCAAGAGTCGCCGCCAGATTGCGCTGCTCGTCGGCGTCCACTGCAACCACTCGCCAGCCCCCGCGGGCCATCTGGCGGGCCATGACGGCGCTCAGCGTCGACTTGCCCACTCCGCCCTTACCGACAACGACGACACGGATACCGTTGCCGTGGTCGTGTGCATTCGACTCGTGGATGGGCAAAGTCGACCCGTCGTGGCCTCCGCACGTGTCACACATTGATGCTCATCCCTCCACCGCGGCACCGATCGGCACCATTGGAGCCGCGTCGTTGTCGTCGATACGCATTGTGTCGGGTTCGACGAAGGAAAGTCCTAGCCCTTGGCGCTTTGTCTCAATGTGCCGGCGGATGAAGAGTGCGGCCTTGGCCGGGTCAGGCTCGACGACGAACGTCGCCCCGACGACCCCTTCGAGCCCGTTGGCCAGCAGATCCACAACGTGCGGGCTGCCGAAGACCGGAGGCTGCACACCCAACACCGTGGTTACTCCCGAGGCCACCACATAGGCCCCGATGGCCACCGCCTTCTCCGAATACCACTCGGGTGCCGCACCGGCCACGGGCAACTGGTCGATGTCGACGCCGAGGTAGTCGGCCAACGCCGCCACCAGCACCATGATACGGCTGTTGTCGACACAGCTGCCCACGTGAAGGACCGGCGGGATGCCGAGGGCTTCGCACACGGCGCGCAGCCCAGGCCCGGCCAGGGCGGATGCTTCGGGCACCATATGACCTGATTTGCCGTTCGCGACAGCGGCGCAGCCGGTCACGAGGACCAGAATGTCATTCTCAATGAGACGTCGGGTGAGTTCGATGTGCTCAAGATCTTGCGGAAGCTTGGGGTTGTTGCAGCCGACCACGGCCACCGCGCCTCGAATCGAACCGGCGGCAATGGCATCGACCAACGGCTTGGGAGTACCGCCAAGAGCGCCCAGGATGGCCTCGACCGAGAATCCTCCCATCATCTTCACCGGTTGGCCCGGAATTCGCACGCGGTCGTGGTTCCGGTCCGGGTAGGCCTCGATCGCGGCACGCACGATCCGATCGGCGATCTCGGCGCCATGCTCAGGGTCGAACGATATATGGGTGGCACCGGTGAACTTGGCCTTGTCGGAGGTGGAGATGATCTTGGTGTGGTAGCACTTCGCCACGTCGACGATCGAAGGCATGATGCACTGATAGTCGACCACCAT
>ODAK010002557.1_pt1 | contig 19179 bp, 19 predicted proteins | sample 1539591 | NCBI WGS metagenome assembly ODAK01 (sample SAMEA3539303, study PRJEB22396) | soil metagenome | biome: tundra; feature: field; material: soil | place: USA | collected 2010-05 | depth 0.15 m | reverse complement strand
TATTTCTTCGATGTCGCCGCGGGTCACCGGCTGGCGGTAGGCGATGATGGCGAGGGTCTCCATCGCCGCTCGGCTGAGGCGCGACGGGCGTTCGGGGTGGAGCGCTCGCTGGACCGCCCACGCCATCTCCGGCCGCGTCACCAGCTGAATCGCCTCGTCGGAGCGCTGGAGCATCAGCCCGCGGCCGCGAAGATCCATAGCGAGCACACCGGCCGCCCGGGCGACCGCTGCGGGGCTTCGCTCGAGGATCGCCGCGGCCTCGGCGATGCTCACCTCCCGGCCGAGCGCGAAGCAGAGCGCCTCGAGCGCGGGTGCCAGGTCCTCGGGTTCCGCGTCGGCCGTTCCTTCGGGCACGGCCGCACGCCCGAAGACGTCGAGGACGAGCACGTCATCCACGTCCGGTCACCGTGATTGGCCCGAACGCATCGCGCTGCTCGACGGTCGCCTCGCCGCGTTTGAGCATTTCGAGCAGTGCCAGAAAGCACGCCACCGCTTCGAGGCGGGTGCCGACACCGGCGAAGAGCTCCTCGAATTCGAGTGGCCCGAGGAGCAGGCGGTCGCGAAGCAGGCGGACCTTGTCCTCCACCGAGAAGGTGATCGCGACAGGGAGCGGTTCGGCGTCGCTGAGCCGCTCCAGCACCGCCCGAAACGCGGCCGCCAGCCGTTCCGGCGCGATGCGCAGGCGTTCGACCGGGATGACGTCGGTGGACACGAGACCGAGGAAGCTCCGGGCTCCCTCGGTCGCGGCCTCCGCGAGCAATGCCTCGGCAGCTGCCTTGAAGAGGCGATATTCGGCAAGCCGCCTCCCGGCGTCGGTGGAGCCGTCGTCCTCCGGCTCGATGACGCTGGTGTCCTGGTCGGGCAGCACCGCCGCAGCCTTGAGGGCCACCAGCCGGGCGAGCAGCGCCAGCGCGTCTGCGACGGCCCGAAGATCGCCCTGGCGCTCGGGGCTCTCGAGCGCGCTGCGAGCCTCGTCGACGACCGAGCTCACCGACAGCTCGGTCAGATCAAGGTCACCGCGATTCGCCCGGGCGACGAGTTCCTCGAGGCTCCCGTGGAACCCGGGCGCGTCGATGGTGATCGAGGCGGCGCCCGCTTCCTCCCGCTGCATCGCTACATGGTACGAACGCCGGGGGTACCCCGATCGGCGCTCGCACCCTCCTCGAGGAGTTCGGCCGCTCGTGTCAGCGCCGCCTCGGTCGTCCTGCCCGACATCAGGCGCGCGATCTCGCGAACCCGATCGGGGCCCGTCACCGGCACGGCGGTCGCGTCCGGCCCTGCCGGGCGATCGAGCTTCGTGATGGTCAGGTGGAAGCCGGCTCGAGCCGCGATCTCGGGGCGGTGGGTGATCGCGATCACCTGGCGCGTGCGGCCGATCCGCGCAAGCACGTCACCCACCCGGGCCGCGGTCTCGCCTCCGATACCGGTGTCGACCTCATCGAGCACGAGCACGGGCGCGTCTTCCTCGCTCACGACCGCGCTCAGCGCGAGTGCGAGCCGGCCGAGCTCGCCGCCCGACGGACCCTCGTCGAGCGGCATCGGCACCGAGTCGCGATTGGGCGCGAGGCGGAAGTCGACCTCGTCGACGCCAAGAGGACCGCAGCGCACCGGCGTGCCGTCGCCGGTGTCGACGCCGTCGACCTCGAGGCTCCGTGTGAGCACCACCCGGAAGCGCGCATGTGGGAGTTCGAGCGATCGGAGCTCGGTGGTGACCGCGCGCTCGAGGCGTCGGGCTGCCGATGTCCGCACGGCGCTCAGCGCGGCCGCGGCGATCCCGGCCTCGGAGCGTCGTGCCTCGGCTGCGGCCTCGAGGCTGCCGATGGAGTTCGCCTCGCCGTCGACGCTCGTGACCAGGGCCGTGGCCCGTTCGAGTTCGACGAGCGCGGCCTCGATCGAGCCATGGCGGCGGATGACCCGTGTCAGCGTGTCGAGCCGCTCCTCGATCGTCGCGAGGCGCGCCTCGTCGACGGTGATCTCACCCGCGTGGCGGCGGGCGTCGAGCGCGAGCTCGCGAAGCCGGTCGACGATGGCATCCGCGTCCTCGAGCAGCGTGGCCAGCCCGGGGTCGACCGCGGCGAGGTCGGCACCACTGCCGATCGCCGCGGCGAGCCGGTCGGCTGCCGATTGCTCGTCGCCTCCGCTCGCCTCGGCGAGCGCCAGCGCGCACCCGGCGATCCGGCTGGCGTGGCGTAGGCGGAGCCGCTCGGCCTGCAGCTCGGCATCCTCGCCACCTCGGATCCCGATCGGTCCGAGATCCTCGACCAGGTCGCGTGCCCGCTGCAGCTCGGCAGCGCCGGTGCTCGCCGCCCGGCGAGCCACGGTGACGGCTTCCGCGGCGGTCCGCCATGCCTGAACGGCGGCGGCAGTGGCGGCGCGCGCGGCGGCGCATTCCTGACCGCCGAAGGAGTCGAGCACATCGCGCTGCCAGCTGCGCCGGAGCATGCGGTGGCTCGTCCCCTGCGCAGTGACGTCGACGCAGAGATCGCCGAACTCGCGGAGCACCGCCTGCGAGACGAGTGCGCCGTCGATGCGGCAGATCGCGCGGCCCGACGCGGGCACCTCGCGTGACAGCGTGATCAGGTCGTCGTCGGGAATCCCGAGCTCGGCCCGGCGCGCGCGGAGCCGTGGGCCCGGGTTGTCGAAGACCGCGGCCACTCGAGCGACCGCAGCGCCTGCGCGCACGGCCTCGGGTTCGAGCCGGCCGCCGAGCGCGGCGCGCAAGGCGTTGACGCACATCGACTTTCCCGAGCCGGTCTCACCGGTCAGGACGGTGAAGCCTTCCTCGAAGGGCAGGCGGGCTTCCTCGATGACGGCGAGGTTGCTGACCCGCAGCTCACGGAGTGCCATGACCACCTCCCTGCGCTCGGGGGATGTCGTCGTCGAGCGGCTCGAGCAGCAGGTCCTTGTGAGGGATGCCGTAGCGGAACTTCTGCCGAAGACGCGAGTTGAAGGACGGAGAATCGGCGAAGCGGACGACCTCGAGCTCGGGGCCGGGTCTGATGACCACGCTGCCACCGTCCGCCAGCCAGGCCACCGAACGGCCATCGGCGGCGACGAAGACGCGGCCACGTTCGACGGTGACACGGACGTCGAGCTGCTCCGGGATGACCACCGGGCGGCTGATGACCGCATGAGCGGCGAGCGGGACGACGACGACGGCACGGACTCGAGGATCCACTGGAGGACCGCCCGCACTGAGCGCGTACGCGGTCGACCCGGTCGCCGTGGCGACGACGACCCCATCGGCGTCGAACGCCCCGAGCAGATCGTCGTCGACGTCAACTCGCAGCCGCACGACGTTGACGTCCCGCGCACGCACGACGATCTCGTTGATCGCGAGGACCGGTTCGGCGGCGTCGTCGACCTCGATCTCCAGCAGGGCCCGGCGCTGGGTCGTATAGTCGCCCGCGGCGAACCGGCTGATCGCACTCGGCAGCGCGTCGATCTCGACGTCGTTGAGGAACCCGAGGCGGCCGCGATTAACCCCGACGACCGGGATGCCAAGCGGCGCGGCGAGGCGTGCTCCGTAGAGAAAGGTCCCGTCGCCCCCGAGGGTGACGAGGAGCGCCGTGCTCGAGCCGTGCTCCGCCATCGCCGCTTCGGGGTCCTCGAGCGCGGTCCATGCAGCGAATCCGGACGACTCCGCTCGCAAGATCGCCGGTTGCACGGCGGCGCGCTCCCCGGGGTGGAGCAGGAATCCAATGCTCGGTTCGGTGCTCATAGCTCGCCCGGTGCAGGGGATTCCAACCGAGCCAGTCGCGCCGCGACCAGCCATTCGAGATTGCCCTTGGTCCCGCGGACCGGCGCCGGCATCGGAGCCCGCGCAACGGCACCGAAGGCGGTTTCGAGCCACGCGGCGAAGTCGCCGGCGGCCCGTTCTGCAGCCTCTGGGTCGCGCACGATGCCGCCCTTGCCGACTGCGTCGCGGCCCAGCTCGAACTGGGGCTTGAACAGGGCAACGAGATCGGCGCCGCCCGGGGCGATGAGGCGCACCACCGCAGGCATCACCAGGCGCAGTGAGATGAACGACAGATCGAGGGTCACGATGTCGGGCGCCGGACCGGGCAGCGCTGCCAGGGAGCGCAGGTTGGTCCGGTCCATAACCGTCACCCGAGGATCGGTCGCCAGGCGCGGGTCGAGCTGGCCGCGGCCGACGTCGACCGCGTAGACGAAGGACGCGCCGCGGCTGAGGAGCACGTCGGTGAAGCCCCCGGTCGAGGCTCCGGCGTCGAGGCAGACCCTGCCGGTGCAGTCGACGCCGAAGGCATCCAGCGCGGGAGCCAGCTTCAGCCCTCCCCTGCTTGCCCAGGGGTGGTCACGCCCGAGCAGGCGGATCGCGGAGGTGGCGGCGACGCGCTGGTCGACGCTCGTGGCCCGGGACCCGTCCACCTCGACCAGACCGGCCGCGACGAGCGCCTGGGCGCGTTCGCGGCTCGGGGCGAGCCCGCGCGACACGAGCTCGAGATCAACCCGCGTGGGCTGGGACACCGCTGTCATGGCTCCCATCTATACCACATCTGTGTGTATTCGCGCCGTCAGAAAGGGACGTCGTCGGGATCGATCCGTGGTGGCGCCGTTCGCACGGGAGCGACGGCGACCGGTGTGGCGCGGGTCTCGGGTGGCGGCGCGGCGCCGGCTTCCAGGGGTCGCTCGCCGATCGCGCCGCTGGCGCTGACCACGAGCTGATTCACGCGCGCTTCGGTGCGCGCGAGCAGGTCGGCGCAGTGCTGGGCGAGCACCGCTCCCCGTTCGTAAGCGCCGATCGCCTCCTCGAGGGCGATGCTGCCGCCTTCGAGCTTGGTGATCAGCGTGTCGAGCTCGGCAAGGGCCGCTTCGTAGGTCAAAGAAGTGATGCCTTCCTCCGCGGGACTGGGGGTCATCGGTCGCCTGATTTCGGAATGGAATCGTACATCTGTTCGTCCTCCGATGTGGCGCCGGGGTCGATCCGGTCGACCGTGCTCTCCAGGCTGCCGTGCCGGAGCACGGTGCGCAGTCGCGCTCCTGATTGGACCGTCGAGGCGTCGGTGAGCACACGCCCGTCCGCATCGGCGGTGATCGAGTAGCCGCGCTCGAGCGTGCGCCTCGGTGAGAGCGCGGCAAGTCGCGCCGTCCTGGTGGTGAGCGCCGCGCGCCGGGCCACGGTCACGCGGACGGTTGCCTCCTGGAGTCGCTCGGCCGTCCGGTGCAGCCGGAGCCGTTCGATCTCGACTCGACGCGACGGGTGCGCGACGGCGAACCGCGATGCCTGGTGATCGAGGGCACGGCGCTTCAACGATGCCTCCTGCATCAACGCCTGGCGCAGGCGGAGCGAAGCGATGTGGACGCGATCATGGCGGACGCTCACCAGCCCCGCGATGGCCATCCCGAGGCGTGCCCGGCGTGCTGCGACGTCGTCCTGGAGCACGGCAACGCTCGGTGCAACCAGCTCCGCCGCCGCCGAGGGCGTGGCTGCGCGACGGTCCGCGGCGAGGTCGGCAACCGTTGTGTCGGTCTCGTGACCGACGCCCGTCACGACCGGAAGTCGCGTCGACCGGATCGCGCGTGCCAGCGTCTCGCTGTTGAACGCGATCAGATCCTCGAGCGAACCTCCACCGCGCACGAGCAGGATCACGTCCGCGTCGCGGACCTGATCGGCCCGTTGCAGCGCGCGGATCAGCGTCTCCACCGCCCCGTCACCCTGCACCGTCGCCGGAGAGAGCACGACGCCGATGCACGGCGCGCGGCGAGCGATCACCGTGCAGACATCTCGCAATGCGGCGCCGCTGCGCGACGTGACCACCACCACTCGCCGAGGCAGCAGAGGCAGACGGCGCTTGCCCCGCTCGTCGAACAGGCCCTCGGCGCTGAGCCGTTTCTTGAGCTGCTCGATGCCGAGGGCGAGCGCGCCGACGCCGCTCGGCTCCAGCCGGTCGACGTACAGCTGATACCGACCCTGCTGCCCGTACACCTGCACCGATCCGTGCGCGACCACGGTCATCCCGTTGTCGGGCCGGAACGGGATCTGCAACGCATGGGTGCGAAAGCACACGCACGAGACGGCCGCATGCGCGTCCTTCAGCGTGAAGTACAGGTGGCCGGAGACGTGCGCCTTGAGGTTGCTCACCTCACCTTCGACCAGGAGGTCCTCGAGCTCGGGACGCGCCGCGAGCGCGTCTCGCACCAGCACGGTGAGGTCACTGACCGAGCAGGCCGTGGCGGTCACACCCGCTCCTTGGCGACATGGCCGAGCACACCGTTGATGAACAGCGCGGCCTCGTCACCCGCATACGCGCGCGCCAGCTCGATGGACTCGTCGATGACCACCGCGACCGGCGTGGTCTCCATGTAGAGCAGTTCGAAGGTTCCGAGTCGCAGCACTGCTCGCTCCACCTTGCCAAGGTCGACGAGCGACCAGTGCTCCATCGCGGTGGCGAGCGCCGCATCGATCGCGTCGAGGTGATCGACGCATCCGACGACGATCGTGCGCGCGAAGGCGCGCACGTCCGCGGTGGCGCGGAGGTCTTCACCCTGATACCGCAACGCGAAGTCCGGATCCTTGTCCGTGCCCTCGATCTCGAAGAGCACGCGAAGCGCGAGCTCACGACCACGCCGCCGGCGTCCCGTGCCCGACACGGCAGGGGTCACGCGAAGGCGACCTCGCTGACGAAGACGTTGACCTCCTCGACCCGCAGCGCGAGCATGCGGTCGATCGCGTCGGCGACGCGTCGCTGCACCTCGGCGCCGACGACAGGCACATTGCCGCCGGACTCCATCACCACGTAGAGGCTCAGGTGCAGGGCGTCGTCGCGCAACTCGACTCGCACCCCGCGATGAGCATGCGACCGGCGCACGATCCGGTCGAACTGCTGGCCTCCGGGCGTGTACATCGCGTGGATTCCCGTCACCTGGAGCGCCGCGAACGCCGCGATCGAGGCCACCACCTCGTTGGCCACACGAGTCGTCCCGAGCTGGCGACGGCCGTTCATGGTCGGGCGCAGCTGGAGCTGGTCGGGGTCCTCGCCGTCGGTCACGCGCGCTCCAGGTAGCGGCCCGTGCGCGTGTCGACCCGAATGAGATCGCCCTGGTTGACGAACAGCGGTACGTCGACCGCGAGCCCGGTTTCGACGACGGCCGGCTTGAACGAGGCGTTGGCGGTGTCCCCCTTGAAGCCGGGCTCGCTCTCGGTGACCTCGAGCACCACCGACGTCGGCAGGTCGACGCCGAGGACGCGATCGTCGAAGCGCAGCAGGAACAGCGAGTCGTTCTCCTTGAGATAGCGGACGCCGTCACCGAGTTGCTCGGGGCTCAGCGTGATCTGGTCGAACGTCGTGTTGTCCATGACCACGTAATTCTCGCCGTCCTTGTAGAGGAGTTGAGCCTCGGTTCGCTCGATGCGCACGCGTCCGAACTTCTCCTCCGGCCGGAAGGTCTCGTCGGTCACCGCGCCGGTGGTGACGTTGCGCAGCTTGGCCCGAACCACGGCGGTGCCGCGACCCTGCTTCATGTGCGAGAAGTCGATGACCTCGAAGAGGTCGCCGTCGCGCTCGACTGTCGCGCCCGGGCGCAGGTCGGAGGCGGTGATCATGCGGTGCTCCCAGTGGTTGGCCGGTCCTCGAGCAGCTTAGCCAGTCCTTCGACTGCGAGGACGTAGCCGTTCAGCCCGAGGCCCGAGATCACGGCCACCGCCGCCTCCGCGGAGAACGAGACCCGGCGGAAGGGCTCGCGAGCAAGGATGTTGGAGAGGTGCACCTCGATAACCGGCCCGTCGAAGGCGCGGAGCGCGTCGGCGAGGACCACGCTGGTGTGGGTCAGCCCCCCCGGGTTGACGATGCAGCCGGTGCTGCGGCCACGCTCCGACTCGAGGATGTCGACCATCACACCCTCATGATTGGTCTGCTCGCAGCGAACGTCCAGGCCGAGCGCGGCGGCCCGAGCGTGCACCGCGTCTTCGATCTGAGCAAGCGTGACCGTGCCGTACACCTCGGGTTCGCGCTCGCCGAGGCTGGCGAGATTGGGTCCGTTGAGGAGGAGGATCGTGGTCATCGCGCCCGCACCGCGTCGAGCGATGCACGCACCTCGGCTTCGGGAACGCGCTGGCCGGTACGGGGCCGTCCCCTCGCCTCGAGGAGGACCCAGCCGAGGTGGTCCCCGACGTTCTTCTTGTCCGCGCGCATGTGGCCGAGCACGCGCTCGGGGTCAAACACCGCCGTCGTCGAGAGCCCGCACCGGGCGATCATCGCATCCTGCCAGTCGATATCCCCGGCGGGGCAATCGAGCGTTCGCACGCTGAGCTGCCCGGCGGCTCGCATCCCGACGGCCACCGCCTCGCCGTGGAGCAGCCTGTCGCCGAATCCCGCCGCCGCCTCCAGAGCGTGGCCGATCGTGTGTCCGTAGTTGAGCACCGCGCGATCGCCGGCTTCACGCTCGTCGCCGGACACGATTCGAGCCTTGATGGCGCAGCATTCGCGGACCGTTTCGGTGAGCGCACCGGCGTCCCGGCGGAGTAGGCGATCGAGGTGGCCGTCCAGATCGCCCGTGAGGCTCGTCTCGACGATCATCGAGTACTTCACGATCTCCGCGAACGCCGAGCGATATGAGCGGTCGTCCTGGCTCGCAAGGACGTCGGGATCGCAGATCACCGCACGCGGCTGCCAGATGGCCCCGGCAAGGTTCTTGCCCCGCGTGAGGTTGACGCCGGTCTTGCCGCCGATCGCGCTGTCCACCATGGCGAGCAGCGTGGTGGGGACATTCACCCAGGCGATCCCGCGGAGGTAGGTGGCGGCAACGAACCCGGCGAGGTCGCCGACCGTCCCGCCTCCGAGCGCGACGACGCAGTCGTTGCGCTGCAGACCGGCGCCCCCGAGCCGGGCGAGCATGCGACCTGCGGCGGCCCAGGTTTTGAGCCCCTCGCCGCCCGACACCTCGAGCACGGTGGTCGCGATGCCCGCGCTGCGCAGGGCGGCGACGAGACGGTCGGCGACCGGATGCACGGCTCGATCGGCAAGTAGCGCGACGCGCGTGGCGGCCGGAGGGATGTGGAGGATCACGTCGTCGAGCGCCCCGGCACGAACCTCCACGTGATAGGCGCGTTCCGCGAGATTCACGCGAACGGCGCCCTCCAGGGTGGAGATCACTCGGGACGCGACCGCCTCAGGGTCGTCGTCGGTGCTGATGCGGACGTGTGCCGATTCGTGAGCGCGGCTGCGGCTCGCTCGAAGTCGCGGGACTCCCGCCATAGGGGATCCGCCGAGGATGGGGCGGCCGGCGCCGTCACCGACGCGGTGGACGAGCACCTCGTCGGGCGCATCGAGCCAGACCACCGTGCAGAGTTCGGTGAGCAGGCGTCGCGCAGCCGGTTGCGCGATCAAGCCGCCACCGCACGCGATGACCGATGGGCCGGGAAGCCGGAGTGCTTGCTCGAAAGCGCCGAGCTCCAGGTCGCGAAAGTGCCGTTCGCCGTCCGTGGCGATGATCGCCGCCGGCGAGCGCCCCGACCCCGACGCGATCTCGTCGTCGAGGTCGACGGCGGTCCAGCCGAGACGCTCCGCGACCAGCGGGGCGATGGTGCTCTTGCCCGACCCCGGCAGGCCCACCAGCGCGATGCGACGAACCGCGGTCATCGCAGCCGGGTGATCGCGCGACGATGGGCGGCCACGGCGCGCCGCAACTCGGCAGCGGTGTCGCCGCCGAACTTCTCGAGCGCCGCCGCGGCGAGCACCCAGGCGAGCATCGCCTCGGCGACCACCGCACCCGCCGGGACGACGCAGATGTCGCTTCGCTCGTAGTGGGCGTTGATCTCGGAACCGGTGTGGATGTCGACGCTTCGCAGCGGATGGAGGAGCGTGGAGATCGGCTTGAAGTGCACCAGCGCCCAGACCGGCTCACCATCCGACACGCCGCCGGCGAGCCCGCCCTGGCGGTTGGTGAGATGGTGGAAGCCGCGGTCCGCATCCCAGCGCGGCTCGTCATGGACCTCCGATCCGGGCGATCGCGCCGCGAGCGCCGCCGCGCCGAGCTCCACGCCTTTGACCGATGGAATGCTGCACATCGCCTGGGCGATGAGGCCGTCGAGACGGCGGTCCCAGTGCACGTAACTGCCAAGTCCGGCCGGAACATTCGAGGCCACGACGTACGCGGTGCCACCGAGCGTGTCGCCGTGCTCGCGAGCAGTGTCGATGGCGGCGACCATCCGTGTCGAGGCGTCCTCGTCGAGGCAGCGCACCGGCGAGCGCTCGACGGCGTCCCACTGCACGTCCCCGTCCGGCGCCTCGACGTGCACGTCGCCGATCCTGACCACGCACGAGTGGACGTCGACACCGATTGCTGCGAGGACCGTCCGGCCCACCGCACCGGCGGCCACCCTCGCGGCGGTCTCGCGAGCGCTGGCCCGCTCGAGGACGTCGCGTGCGTCGCCGAATCCGTATTTGAGGACTCCGGCCAGGTCGGCGTGGCCGGGGCGGACGCGCGTCACGCGTTTTGATTTGAAACCCCGCGCCTCCACCTGCATCGGTCCCCGCCAGTTCTCCCAGTCGCGGTTCTCGATCACCAGCGTGATCGGTGATCCGAGCGTCCTGCCGCCGCGCACTCCACTGACGATGCGGGCCGTATCGTGCTCGATCTGCTGGCGTTTTCCGCGTCCGTGTCCGCCCTGACGCCGGTGCAGGTCGGGATCGACGTCACGCGGCGCATCGAGGGAGATGCCCGCCGGGACACCCTCGACGATGACGGTGAGCTGCGGGCCGTGCGACTCGCCGGCCGTGAGAAAGCGAAGCATCTGCAACGGATTGTATTGGCGGGCGCCCGATTGCCCCTCCCCGACGTTCAATCTCGATCGCGGTTGTCCGTGTCAGGTCCCTCGTCTCCTCCAACACTGCATGGCATGAGCGAGGCGATTCGCATTCGGAGCAGTGCTCCGGAGCACCTGCGGATCGCCCGGCTGCTCGAGGCCAACGGCGACGTCATCGCGGCGATCTGCGCGTATCGCGAGGCCATGCGCGAGGAACCTGATGCCGCGGCCGAGGCCTTGCGCCGGATCGCCGCCCTCGCGGCTCGGGGCTGACCTGCTCCTGACCGCCCGCTACAGACCGGCCGGCCGCGCCGGCGCCCCGCCCGACGCGGGCGCGTTCATGCTGGTCAGCAACTCGTTGTAGAAGGCCTGAGCCTTGGGAATGCGATGGAGGACCTCGACACCGTCGCGGCCGGCGGACTCGATCTCGATATCGCCGGCGCCGATGAGGCGATCACCGAAAGGCCGGTGGATGACCGTGTTCTGGATCCGGTCCAGCGGAATCGTCTCCGCGGTTCTCGAGAGGATCCCGCCCTCCATGATGATCCGGCGGTCGGTCAGGTGATACGTGGCGAACCGCCAGCGCAGGATGCGAAGACCGGCCCAGAGCACCGACCCGATGACGAGCACGAGCAGGATGATCGTCTTGACCGTCGTGATCGACGCGGAGCCGATCTTCACGGGCAGCTTGGCGTCGAGGACGATTGCCACGACGATCACGACGATCGCTCCGAGCACGTGACCCGCCAGCACGGACCAGTGCTGGCGAACCAGTGCGATCGACCGCTCACCCGGCATCAGCTGCGTTGGCATTGCCTCACCTCATCGAACCCCAGGCCTCGTGCGGGTCACGGACCGAGGTACAGGATGAGCGCCGCGCCCGCACACAGGAACGGACCATAGGGTATCGGGTCTTTGAGCCCGCGGACGCGAGTCACGAGAAGGACGGCCGCGGTTGCGCCGGCGATGAACACGGCGGCGATCACGGCGTAGACCGCTCCGAGGTGTGTCGCCGTCGGGCCGATGCCGGTCACCGCGCCGACGAGAGCACCAAGCTTGGCGTCGCCCAGGCCGATGCTCCCCCGCGAGACGAGGTTCTGGATGAAGAAGAAGGCGGCCACACCGACAGCGCCGATGATGGCGCTGGTGAACGTGAGCCGTGGGGACCATTCGCTGAGCACCAGGGCGGCGATGACGCTCGGATACGTGACGACGTTGAGGATGAGGCGGTGCTTGAGGTCGAAGTCGACCACGTGCACGAAGATCGCGATCCAGAGCAGATGGATGAGGAGCCCGGAGCCGAACGCCTCGTGTGCGGCGAAGGCGCCGAAGCCGATCGCTCCGAGCGCCGGCGAGAGCCAGCGTTCGAGCCACGTCCAGCCGTACGGTTCTCCCGCCCAGGGGCGCGTCACCGCGGGCGCCTCCCCCGCCTCCCCCGCCTCGGCTGCCCGGCTCAACTCCTCGGCGGTGTCCCGCTCGTACTCGAGGCGCTCCTGATGCTCCTCCTCCTCCAGCTTCTCGAACTTCTCGAGCGCGACCGCGAGCCACCCGGAGCCCACCCCGACGACCCCGCCTGCGACCGTGAGGCCGGCGATGACCAGCGGGGCGTTCACCCCTCCACTGCCCGGAGCAGTGCGTTGCGCACCGCGGCGGCCGGCGCCGCCCTCCCCGTCCAGATCTCGAAGCTCAGCAATCCCTGCTGGAGCAGCATCTCGAGGCCGTCGGTGGCGCGATGCCCGGAGTCGATCGCGGCGGACACCACGTCCACCGGGCGCGGGCGGTATCGAAGGTCGACGACGCAGCACGCGGCGGGGGTCGTGCGCGGATCGAGGGGCAGCGTGTCCAGACCGGCCGGGGTCGCGTTGACGACGATTGCCGAGTGGGCCGCGGTGGCGGCGATGGCGTCGCGGTCCCACGGGACGGTCGCGATGTCACCGGAGCCGTGCAGACGCTCCGCGAGCTCCGCAGCGGCCGCCTCCCGGCGCGCGGCGATGCGGAGGCGGAGCAGCGGGACGCGGGTGAGCGCCAGCGCCACTGCTGCGGCGGCGCCGCCCGCACCGAGCACGAGCGCGGGCGCCCCCTGGCGCGGCCACATCGACGCGCGGCTCAGGGCAAGCTCGAAGCCGTCCGCATCGGTGGTGGCGCCGACCAGCCGTCCACCGCGAACCGTGATGGTGTTGACGACGCCGAGGTCCTCGGCGGCACCCTCGAGGCGATCGCACTGCTCCGCCATCACCGCCTTGTAGGGAATGGTGACGTTGCACCCGTGGTAGCGCCCGTCGCGCAGCTCGGCGACGAAGCCATCGATCTCCGCGGGCGCGAGGTCGCGGACCACGTACGTCCCCTCGATTCCCGAGGACTGCATCGCGGCCTGGTGGATGACGGGGCTCGGCGAGTGGGAGATATTCGCCCCAACGAGGCAGAGCCGCAGCGGTGTGCTGCTCACGGCGTTGCGCGCGCAGCGGCGATCCGGCGAGCGTCAAGCCAGTTCTGGAGCAGCACAGCCGCCGCCACCGAGTCGATCACCTCGCGTCGCCGCTTTCGCCGGACGCCGCTCTCGATCAGCGATCGCTCCGCAATGGTCGTGGTGAAGCGTTCATCCCAGAGCTCGATGCTGGTCGCCGTCCTGCGCTCGAGCTCGGCCGCGAACGCCCGCGCATGCTCGGCAGCGTCGCCCTCGCTGCCGTCAAGGCGTCGGGGCAGCCCGATCACAACCCGGTCCACCTGGCGATCTTCCATCTCACGCGCAATCCGCGCCCACATGGTGCGCGGTTCGTTCGGGATGGTCGCAAGTGGTGATGCAAGCGTGCACGTCTCGTCGGAGATTGCCAGACCGACACGCACCGACCCGACGTCGATACCAAGGACGCGTGTGCGACCGGTGCCTTCCCCGGTCGCGCTCATGGTGACTTGGTGGCGGGGGCGACGAAGTTCTCGATGATCGAGATCTGTGATGCGCGGAGCGGCAGGTAGAAGAGCTTGAACGGCCACTCGGACACGCTGACGCCCTGGACCTTGGCGATGTTGCTCTCGACGATCTTCTGCGCGTTCCCAGGGTTGCGCCCGGTGAGTTGCGCCTTCAGCGAATTCAGGTTCACGGTGGGCTGGCTGAAGTCCGTGGCCGAGCACGCCAGGACGACGGTGCCGTTGACGTTCGCCTGGGTCACCGCGCACGGCGGTGTGTTCAGCCGACCGGGCGCAAGCTCGTCGCCCGCTTTGACGAGCTTGTCGAGATCAGCGATGACGTCGTTGCGGACCGCGACCGGGTCATAGATGACCGCTTGCCCGGTTCCCGCGATGACGATGGTGGTGGCGGCGAATGGCGCGCCGACCGCGGGGAGCGCCGGTTTCGGAGGGCTGTACGCGATGGTGTACCCGTTGCCGGCGGGATCCTTGGCAAACGTCTTGCCGGCAGCCTTCGCGGTCAGGTCACTCTGGATCTGCGTCGAAAGACCACTCTCAGTCTGAGTCACCTGCGCGGTCCAGTTGGCCACGTCGGTCGCCGTCGCTGCGGTCGTCTGCCTCGCGTCTGTCCCTCCGGAGGCCGCGCTGTTGTTGGTGACCGTAATGTGGATTCCCAGGCACGTCAGGGGATTGGGGCAGGGATCTCCTTGCCAGAGCGTCAAGGTATTGGCAGCGACGTTCCCGCCGGCCCCGGCCGACTGATCGGTGTAGGGCGCCGTCGCGTTGAAAGGGTGCCCCGCACAGGCGCCGGTCGGCGCCGGATTTGCCGGTCCGATGCACATGAACGTGTTCCGGCTGGGTGCAAATGTGGTGGATTGATCAGCCGTCTGGATGTACGAGCTGGTGTTGTTCGTCTGCAGCTCGAACCCGATGTCGGTTGGGCTGTCGGTCGTGAACGTCAGCGTGGTCTTGGCCGCCACCGCCGGAATCGTCGTGGTTCCGGTCGGAGTTGCCACAAACTGCGACTGGAACGGCTGACTGGATAACACACCGGTGAGCACGTGATCGGGCTGGGTGGCCGCGGTCGGGCTGACGCCCCCCTGGATCGTCGGGCTCACCGAGAGCGGCGTCGCGGCGATCGTGATCGTGACCTTCGCCGACGGCGCGAGCGTCATGAACAGAAGGATCCCGATGATCGCTACGGCCGCACCCGCGACGTAGAGGAAGCGGCGCCGGTCCCAACCGCGCTTCGCTGGTGCCGGCGGGATCTGGGTCAGCACGCGCCGCGGTTCGAGCCGGGCGGCCGTCGGCAGATGTGCTGGCGGACTGACGGGAGGTGGTGCCGGCGGCGGCGCGGGCGGGGGTTCGAGGACTGCGGCCGCCGCCGCTCCACCAGCTCCGACCGCGATGCCTCGACCCAGGGCGCTGCCGCCCACTCGCGGGCCGGCCAGCTCGATGCCACGCTCGAACGCAGGGACGGAGCCGTACACCTGCAGGCCGCTCGCCCGGGCGAGTTGCTGGAGGCGTGGGTCCTCGGTGACGACCGACGTGCGACGGCCGGATTGACCGCTGAACTGGGCGAGGAGGCGCACGTTGAGCGGCGTCTGCAGCGCGCGGCTCGAGCTCGGCACGACCAGCCCCACATCGGGATCCGGGGACGAACGAACCCGCTCGATGAGATCCGCGATCTCATCGTCAGCCCTGGCAATGAGTACAGCCATCGGCGCCTATACCTTCATCGTCTTCAAAACGCGGCGCATGAGCCCGCCCAGGGGCTCGTCCGCGTCATCTTCCAGCGTCACGGCGTGACGCGCAAGCCCCATCGGGGTCACATCCTGGCTCCCGACCAGCAGCCCGGTGGTGTCATAGACGCCCGTGACGTCTCCCGGCCCGAGCACCTTAACGGTCGGTGGGCGCGTGAACGGCACCGTGTCCGCCCAGTCCAGGATGCGCAGCTGCTCGGCGACCTCGGGCAGGGCCGCGCCGCCGCCGGCGAGCAGGATCGAGCCCGGGAGCGGGTCCGGCCCCGCGAGTTCCTCGAGTGTCAGGGCGACGCCCTGGGCCAGCACCTCGGCGGTCGGGGTCAGCGCCCGGCGGGCCATGGCGCTCTGCTCGGCGGCGAGGTGCCCTTCCGAGTGCGCGACCTTGAAGCGCTCGGCTTCGTCGAGGTCCATGGACAGATCGGTGGCCAGCCGCTTGGTGAAGGATCGTCCCCCGAGCGCGAACATCCGGGTGGCCTCGATCCCTCCCTTGCGGACGACCGCGATGTCGGTGGTCCCGCCGCCCACGTCCACGAAGATGGCGCCGAGCTCGTGCGATTCGGCCGACGAGCAGCCTCGAGCCAGGGCGAACGGCTCGGCAACCGTGGCCACGAGCTCGAGGTCGAGCTCCTGGGCGATCGCCTGAAGCGCGCCGATGTGGGTGAGCGGCGCGAACGTGTTGAACACGGTGATCTCGACGACGTGGCCCTGGAAGTCGACGGGATTGGCCACCGCGTACCCGTCGATCCGTATCGACGTGATCGTGCTGTGGACCAGCTTGACGTTGACCTCCTGGACGCCGAGGTCGTGCGACATCTGGCGCACCGCCTCACGCAGCGCGCGTCGCTGCACCGCCTGGAGCGCGGTGGCGAGATCGGCCTGGGTGATGCGCGCCTGCGGCTGCGGGCGCGGCATGGTCATGGTGGTGCTGAAGCCGCGCACCTGCTCGCCCGCGATGCCGATGACGGCCTGGCCGGGAATGGTCTCGCACATGTCCTCGGCCTCGGTGAGGGCGCGATCGCAGTTGTCGATGACCGCCTGGAGATCGGCGACGGCTCCGGCCTGCATGTGGGTCTGCGCCTGGCGCACCTTGCCGACGCCGAGGACGATGCCCTTGTCGCCTTCACGCTTGACGATCAGGGCCTTGACGAACTCGGTCCCGATATCGAGGACGGTGTAGTGGCTCTGGAACTCCTCGCGGCGCTTCAGCAGGGCGAACTTGCGCTTGCCCATCAGGCCGCGCTCCGCGCGGTTTCTGCGATGGTCTCACGAAGCAGGGAGACCGCTGCGTCGCGCTTGGCTGGGTCGCCAACCTTGCCGCGACCGAGGTCGGGCCGTCCTCCGCCCTTGCCACCGGTGACCGCCGCAGCGCCGGTCACCAGGGTCCCCGCGTGGATGCCCGCCTCCAGCGCGTGCCCGCCGACCTTGACCACGAGCGTTCCCGGGCCGAGCACCGCCGCCACGCCGTCACCCTGAAGGCGGTCCGCGAGCAGGCGATCGCCAGCCTGGGAGACGCCGTCGGCGTCCACGTCGCCGTCGAGGAGGAGGTGCGCGAACGGCACCCCGCCGGCATCCTCGACGACGGCGGCGTCGGTCGCGACGCTGGACGGCGCGCTCTGGCGCGCGTGGGTGACCTCACGGCTCAGCTTCCTCACCTGGTCTTGCAGCGCGGCCACCCGTTCGGGGACCTCCTCCGGACGGGTCTTCAGCGCCCGCGCGGTCGTCTGCAGGGCGTTGCCGGTGCGCCGCCAGCGCTGTTCCGCGCTCTCACCGGACACCATCTCGATGCGCCGGATGCCCTGGCCGATGCTGCTCTCTGAGACGAGGATCGCCGCGCCGAGATCGCCGCTTCGGGTCACGTGGGTGCCGCCGCACAGCTCGCGCGACCAGCCGCCGAAGTCGACCACGCGGACGTCGGGCGAATATGCCTCGTCAATCAATGCGATCGCGCCACTGGCGCGTGCATCCGCGAGCGGCATGAGCGCAACGCTGCGTTCGAGGTTGCGCCGGATGCCGTCATTGAGGCGGTGTTCGATGTCGGCGAGCTCCTCCGCGGTGAGCGCCCGCGAGAAGGAGAAGTCGAAGGTCGTGTGATCTGGCCCCACGAACGATCCGCGTTGCACGACGCCGTCGCCAAGCACCTCGCGGAGTGCGCGGTTGAGCAGGTGAGTCGCGCTGTGATGGCGCGCGATCCTGCCGCGCCGGTCCGCGTCGACCTGCGCGTGGACTGACTGGCCGGGTCGTAGTTCGCCATCTCGCACGAGGACGTCATGGGCGCGGGCGTCGCTGCCGGCGATCGGCCGCGTGTCACGCACGGCCGCGCTGCCCCCCGCCCACGTCAGCGTGCCGGTATCACCCACCTGGCCGCCCGCCTCGGCATAGAACGGAGAGACGTCGAGCAGCACCGGGCCGCTCTCCCCGGTCGCGAGCATCTCCGTCTCGCGATCGAGCCCGATGCGCAGAACGGTGGCATCAGTCTCCAGCGAGTCGTAGCCGATGAACCGTGTCGCGGGCAGGCTGTCGGCTCCCGCGAATCCCACGCGGCGCGCGGACGCCTGACCACGCTCGCGCTGCTCCTGCATGGCCGCCTCGAATCCCTCGAGATCGACCGTCGCCCCTCGCTCCGCTGCCATCTCGCTGGTTAACTCGATTGGGAGCCCAAAGGTGTCATAGAGACGGAACGCGTCGGCACCGTCGATCCTGGACGGGTTTCTCGCCAGCAGCGCCGCGAGGCGCTCGGTCCCGGCGTCAAGGGTTCGCGCGAACGCGTCCTCCTCGCTGTTGAGGGTCTCTTCGATCAGCGTTCGGAACTCGATCAGCTCCGGGTAGACCGGGCCCATGACTGCCACGAGCTCGCCGGTGCCCGCGCCGAGGCCGCCCCGGAGCGAGACGCGTCGGGCGTGCACCGCTGCGCGCCGGATGAGCCGCCGGAGCACGTAGCCGCGCCCTTCATTGGCCGGGAGCACCCCTGCGGCGATCACGAATCCCGCGCCACGGAGATGGTCAGCGAGGACGTAGAGGGACCGCACCAGGGCCGGATTCGAGTCCGGGACCGTCGCGCGACTGCGGAATCCCTCGACGATCGGAGCGAAGTGATCGGTGGCGTAGCCGGTTCGGTCGCCCTGCGCGATCGCCACGATCCGATCGAAACCCAGCCCGGTGTCGACCGTCGGGTTGGGCAGCAGCGGTCTCGATCCATCGGGCTGCTGGTCGAACTCCATGAACACGAGGTTCCAGAACTCCTCGAAGCGGTCGCCGCCGCATTCGTCCTGCGGCGTGCAGTCGGTCCTCCCACACGAGCACGGACCGCCCCAGTCGAAGTAGAGCTCGCTGTCGTACCCGCAGGGGCCGGTCGGCCCCGCTGCCCACCAGTTCTCCGTGAGTCGGGAGATGCGCTCCTTCGGCACCCCGATCTTCTCGACCCAGAGACGCTCCGACTCGGCATCGTCCGGGTAGATGCTCGGCCAGAGCCGGTCGGGATCGAGGCCGAGGACCTCGGTGGAGAACTCCCATGCGTAATCGATCGCGCCCTCTTTGAAGTAGTGCCCGATCGACCAGTTGCCGAGCATCTCGAAAAACGTGTGATGCGTCGGGTCACCGACGGACGCGATGTCGTCGTACTTGAGCCCGGCGCCGCGGAAGCACTTCTGACACGAAACGAGGTCGCGTGCGGGCGGCGTGCGCTGGCCCGTGATCCACGGCTTGAGCGGCACCATTCCGGCCACGGTGAAGAGAAGCGACGGATCGTCG
>ODAK010002556.1_pt1 | contig 19179 bp, 10 predicted proteins | sample 1539591 | NCBI WGS metagenome assembly ODAK01 (sample SAMEA3539303, study PRJEB22396) | soil metagenome | biome: tundra; feature: field; material: soil | place: USA | collected 2010-05 | depth 0.15 m | reverse complement strand
CGTCGTGGCCAGCAGGTCGCCTGACGAAACGCGCCGCAGTTTTTCCAAATCGCGATTGGTGAGGATCGGGTGGGGCAACTTGAGCGTGTGGCAGTTCTCAGGCGCCTCGTCCAGAATGTTGCGCTCGGTCCCGATATAGCTGATCAACGACATCACGAGTTCTTCGCGGATGGGATCGATGGGAGGATTCGTTACCTGGGCAAAGAGCTGCTTGAAGTAGTTGAACAGAGGCTGCGGGCGGTCGGAGAGGCAAGCGAGCGGTATGTCCGTTCCCATTGAACCGATCGGCTCTGCGCCCGTAGCGCCCATGGGCGCCAACAGAATGCGAAGGTCCTCTTCACTGTAGCCATAGGCACGTTGCCGGCGAAGCAGCGTTTCGGGATTCGACGCGATGACTCGCGAGGGCTCCGGCAACTGGTCAAGCGTGACCTGTTGTTCCTTGAGCCAGGTTGCGTAAGGCTTACGCCCGGACAATTGCTTCTTGATTTCGGCGTCGGAGATGATGCGCTTCTGCACGGTGTCGACCAGAAACATGCGGCCTGGTTGCAGGCGGCCCTTCTTGCGCACGTCCTGGGGCGGCACGTCGAGAACGCCGGCCTCTGAGGCCAATACGACCAGATCGTCTTTGGTGACAATGTAACGTCCGGGACGCAGACCGTTGCGGTCGAGCGTAGCTCCGATTACGCGCCCATCGGTAAATGCAATCGCGGCGGGCCCATCCCAGGGCTCCATCAGCGAGGCATGGTATTCGTAGAAGGCGCGCTTTTCCTCGTCCATGTCTGGGTTGCCGGACCAGGCTTCGGGGATCAACATTGCCATGACGTGAGGCAGCGAACGGCCCGACTGGAAGAGAAATTCAACGGCGTTATCAAGAGAACCGGAATCGCTTCCGCCGGGCGTGATCACCGGATACAACTTGTCGATCTGGTCGCCGTGCAGCGGGCTCCCAAGCACAGATTGACGCGCGTTCATCCAGCTTATGTTTCCCCGGATGGTGTTGATTTCGCCGTTGTGGGCCACATAGCGATAAGGGTGTGCCAGCTTCCAACTTGGAAAAGTATTCGTAGAGAAGCGCTGGTGTACCAGGCAGAGAGCGCTGGTGACGAGTGGATTGGCCAACTCAAAGTAGAATCGCTCAATTTGCGGAGCCAGCATCAGGCCTTTGTAGATGATGGTGCGGCAGGATAATGAAGGGACATAAAAAATGTCATTGCCTTCGATATCGGAGTTGGCGATCTCGTTCTCGGTGCGACGGCGGACGCGGTAGAGCAGGCGCTCGAATGCGTCCTCATCCAACCCATGCGGCCGTCCTACAAAGAGCTGCTCGATATAGGGCTGGGAGCCGCGAGCTTCCCGGCCAACAGCATCGCCGTTTACCGGCGTATCGCGCCAGCCGATTACCGCAAGGCCCTCTTCCTGGGCGATACGCTCAAAGACTCCTTCGCACTGCAGGCGGCTGTGTTTATCCACCGGCAGAAAGACGATTGCCACGCCATAGTCGCCGGGTTCGGGTAATTGCATCCCCAACTCGCCGCACTCGCGCGCAAAAAAGACATGCGGAATCTGAATCAATATCCCCGCGCCATCGCCCGTCTCCGGATCGCAACCCGCGGCTCCCCGGTGAGTGAGGTTGATCAGAACCTCAAGACCCTTGCGGATAATCTCGTGGCTTTTTTCTCCGCGAATGCTCGCCACGAAACCCATTCCACAAGCATCATGCTCATTCCGTGGATGATATAGACCCTGCGATTGAGGAGTGCGGAGACGTCGGTCCAATATTTGCATGGGCATCCTTCTTGATGAAGTTTCGGTGCGTGCAGCGAATCCCGGCCTGAAAGACACCGCCACGGCGCGATTCCTGCGGGGGACTCGCCCTGGTCATTCATGAGTAGGTCCGTCGTAGCGGGCCAGCCATCTCTGGGAAAATGCTGAACACTTTAAATATATCGAAATTTTGTCTTCCCGGCTCAATTTCCTCGCGGGGCAAGCTTGTTGGGCCACAGATCTTCACCGCAGTTTCGCCCTCTAATGGACGCCAGTCACCGCAAAGAGGGCTCTAAGTCCGGCGCGGAGAAGATGAAGACAATCGCTAAGTCTCTGCAAAAACTATGAATGGAGGGCGCACTAGCGCTGGAGAACGGCCGCATGTTCATCCGTGACCGTTCCTTCCGTCGACGCGAATGCAATTCCAGCGCTCTTCAGGAATTCCGTCGGAGGAGTGCCGCCGGCAAAGATCCAGACAAAGTCGTTAGGCAGTTCACGGATTTCCCCGTCAACCTCGATTGACAGGATCCCCTCGCGGAACTCGGTGGGCATGGAGTTGAAGAGAACCTCGAGCTTGCGCGATGCGATGTGTTCCTGAATGCGTTTTGCGTTTCGGTCCTTCAACCGGCTGAATTCGTTCTTGCGGTAGGAGAGCGTAACCTTGTTGCCCTTCTGAAGGGCCAGGCCCATGGCAGCCTCGACTGCGCTATCTCCGCCGCCAACAATGAGGATGTTGAGGTTGGTGAAGTGGTCTGCTTCGATGAGCCGGTAAAGGACATGAGGAAGTTCCTCGCCCTTTACGCCAAGTTTGCGCGGCGTGCCTGCCCGTCCCAGAGCCAGCACCACAGCGCGTGCCCTGTAATGTTCTCGTGAGGTGCGCACGCAGAACATGCCGTCAGCCTCTTTCTGAACCGTTTCCACGCCCTCAGTTGTATGGATGTTCAGGTCCGTTCGCTGCATGACCTTTTCCCAAAACAACAGCAAATCCTCTTTGGACAGTGCCGTCTTGCTGAACTTTCCATGCAACGGGAACTCTACCGGGCTGGTCATGACCAGTTTTTGGCGCGGATATTTTGAGACCGTGCCGCCGACGCTTTCCCTTTCAAGAGTAAGGGCCTTCAGTCCGCGCTCCGCGGCTCGCAACGATGCACTGATGCCTGCGGGTCCGGCCCCTATGATCACCACATCCAATGCACTCTGATCCGTGTCCGTGCCGCCCATGTTGCCGATACGCTGCGCAATCACATCCACGCAATCTCTGCCTTGGTTGACGGCATTCTTGATAAGTGCCAGCCCTCCGAGTTCACCCGCTATGAATAGGTTCTCGACGCTTGTTTCCAACTCGTCGCTGATTAATGGAGAATTTGCGCCCGCGCTGGGCTTGGCCATCACCATGGTGATGGCGCCCACGGGGCACTCTTCTGCACACAGGCTGTGACCGATGCACTTATGGCCGTTGACAATCACCGCTTTGCCGCCAATTACCGCAAGCACGTCGCCTTCCGGGCAAACGGTCACACACCCACCGCAGCCTATGCAGTGGTCGGTATCGATTTTCGGATGTTGCGCCTGGGGCCCACCTGAAAAATTCGCCCCCTTCTCCGCTGCGGCGCGAGCTAGAATCTCGCTCTTCATGTGGGAGCGCCAGTAGCGAAGAAAGAAGAATCCAAGGACAACACCCGCGATCAGCCAGGTAATAAGTGTTTCCATTCGTTATCTGAACCCCAGACTCATGAACCCAAGGCCCATAACAACCACAATGTGCAGTATCGCAAGTACGGCGAACGCGTAGCTGAAAGGGCGATGAATCACATGCCAGAGGTGGAAGACGCGCTGAGTCTGATTCAGAAACACTACGCGCCTGGAGAATGCTGCTTTCTGCCGGACCAACCGGACAACGTGCTCGACTTCACGGTTTCCGCTTGAAAGCAATCCTCCCGCGGACAAAATCGTGCGACTAAAGCTCGCCGATGCACGGCGCAGCCCTGCCACCTGGAATGGCAGTCGCACGTCCAGGGAGATCATCTCGCCGATTGCCAGCAGAGGGCCGATGCGGCGAATGTGCGCGGCTGACGGAACCGCAAGGACACGATTCAACCGTTCAGCAGGGTAAAGCGATTGCGCCAAAAGCGCCTCGGTAAGCTCGCGCTCGCTAAGATGCAGTTCGTTCAATGAGAGTTCGGCTGCGTTCAAGGAACGCGGTATCTTTGAGTACAAATAGCGCCCAATCACACCGCTCAGAGCGACCGCAACCATGATCCAAAACGCAAAGCCTGCAATACCGCTGAATTTGAACGAAGCATGAAAGGCGATAATGAAGGGCGCAGTGACGCCCGCGATCACATGAAAATCCATCCACTGCTTGGCCGTGCCCCAGCGGCTGAGCCAGGGAACTACTTTCCGCAGCGCATAGAGAAAGATAATAAAGAAAAGAACTGTGCCGAAGACTCCCAACTTGATTCCAATGCTCCCGCCGGGCTTCAGCAACTCGTACTTGTCGGAGTAGGGCCGTTGATCCAGGGGAAGCGTATAGTAATTGGCCCCATAGACAGCTATCGCCGCAAGCAACAGGAGAGATGCTGCGCCAGCGATCGCAACACGGATGCGGTGTGCGCGTTCCTTTATATCTCTCTTGCGTTCGGCCGTTGTGGCGGGTACAGGGCTTTGAAGAAGGGACATGTTTATGGCTTCTCCTTGGGATTTCGAGTTATCACGGAGGCTGTGTCGTTGCCTGGAGTAACGATCCCGGCGTGGATCTTTACGTTCGGATCCTGCTCGGCATCGGTCGAGAAACTCTTGTAACTGTCGAATACATGAGTGTTGCGCCAATGCTGACGGGGAGTTGTCACGTCCACCACGGCAAGTGCAGGCAGAGTCAGACTAGCGGAGGACTTGCCCAGGACGGCCGGCTTGTACTCTACATGAACATTGATAGAGCGGAGGCCCACATCGCTCATGTCATGAAGCAGGCTGGCGTCTATCTTCACAACTTGACCGGATTGCTTGTCGAGCCATGCGGTCCCTTGAAGGTCCAGGGGATACTCGCGGCCTCGCAGCGCAAGTGCGGCCGGTGTGCGGCGCCCTTCAATATGTGCAAAGTGAACGGGGATTACGGGCTTGCCCTCAATCAAAACTTCGTCTCCGGTTTCAAACGTAAAACTGTCGCGATAATACGGATGAAAAACAAGCAAGACTGTAGAGAAGCCATTAGTGACCAGCATGGGCAACGGCTTGTGACGGCTGGAAGATGACTCAATGCGGGACTCATTCAACTGGAAGTCGTCTCCCCCGCCGTCCATCATAATCAGGTAATCGTACTTAGCCTTTTCGGAGGCTTCTACGTGCCCATTGCCGGTGAGCTTCTCTTGCACAACTGACTCGGTGCAATGCAGGTCGGCGAGCTTGGCAACATATGCGGTAACCTGGCGCTGCGCCAGATCGGTTGGGCTGAGGGATGGCGTAGATTGCCCGACGGCACAGACCGCCGGCAACGCCAAAAGAATCCCGGATAGCAGCCAGTGAGAGTTATGGTTGATTCGCATGTACTCCTCTTCTCATCTTGGACCGGTTGTCGAACCTGTAACCGAACGTGGTGGTCCATTGGTTGTAATTCTGGGTGCCCCCCCGCTGCGTCGTGAAGTCGTTCTCGACAAAGTACCTGGCGCCAAGATTGGTATCGCACATGAGGTTCACAAAAAACGAGCTGCTGTTTGCGGCCAGCGGCGAATTGTACACGTAGGTCCCACCCTGCAGATTGAGGCGAAAGCGTTCCCCAATATCTCTGGAGACGGTTGCAGAGCGATAGGTTCCCGCGGCGAAGGCACTATCGAACTTCGAGTAGCGAACATCGGCCATGATACCCGTCTTCCAGATGTTAGACATCGTAACTCCGAAAAGGGTATTCAGAGAACTCTTCGAGTCGCTGGAAGTACTGCTTTGCCCTAGACTGAAGTAACCGGTTATATGCCGTGGCAGTTCCACACGTGCCCCACCGTTCACACCCTGAAACAGGTATTTATCCAGGAGGCCGGTTCCTATCAAGGTCTTGTCATAGGTAGGTACATCGCGGAAGTAAGTGTCAGTCAAGTCGAGAACGACACGGGGATGAACCTGGAATCGCAGGGAGAGGAGGCTCCGGCCCAAGCCAGCGGATACCGCCGGCGTTAATGGATTGGCAGTCGGCTTGTCGATTTGCATCGCATGATACAAAGTCACATACCGCTTGTAGGAGAAATTATTCTCCGTGAAGAAAAATGGCCTGTTCACTGACCAGTTCAGAAGATTTACGCCACCCCCAAATGTGCTTGAGTAGTGCAAGTTCTCGTAGCTCCCCCCATGAATATTGTAGAAAGCTCCGCCGATTTTGTTTTGCGGATTGTAGTTCCATGCTGTCGGATCGGGGGTGGAACCGGCGAAGATTCCGGTGACTGATTTGGAAGAGAATTGCCTGCCCGCATACCCGCCGTCGATTGTCTCCAGGCTGCTGGCCCAGGGCAAATAGAGGCGGCCTATACCCGCCAGGTAACGTGAGTTTGGGTTGATGTAACTCAGGCTCATCAGATAGGTCCGATTGATGCTATCTTGCAGGGTAGCCTGCGCCGGAGCGGAATTGGACTGCAGGCTTCCGCGCCAGTAGCCGTTGAGGTTCCAATGCGTTCCCATAATCCGGGTGAAATCGCCGCGGAAGATCATGCCGTAGGTACTCGAGCTGGAGCCGCCCTGGCCGAGTTGGCTAATCGTGCTCATGTCGAATCCGATCCGCCCGCGCATCTCGTTCACTTCCGGAAGAGGCGGCCGTGGGATCGCATCGCGAACCTCTTCGTCAAGTGGATCGCCCTCGCTGAACGTGACCACCATGGGGTAACGACGAGTATTCCCGACGGTGTTCTTCTCGACAAGTTTTTCAACTTCGGCATCCGGCAGGGAGACCACATCGTCTACAGCGAGTTCACGCTTTGAGACAACCAACTCGCAGACCGCGGAGGTGGAGGCCACCGACACCACCGTGAGCTTGGCGATAACTCCGGGCTCGATTGCCGCATTCCTTTCGTCATTCTCCGGCTTGGCAGGGTCTTGCTTGAGTACGAGCTTCGTCCCCTCGGCCAAGCCTGCGCTGCGGCCGCCATCGATGTATACATTCGTTCCATTCACATAGCGAACATGGAATGCAGTACGCGCCGGCGCCGTGGGAGTTGAGACAACCGGCGCCGGCGCCGGAGCAGGTTGCTGCGCGGCGCAGATCGCTGGAACTAGCAGCGGGACCGTCAAAATGAGTTGTTTCAGCAGGACCTAACCTCCATTGCCGTTTCTGTGGCAGGCATAGCAGTTCACACTGTTGTACACATATCCGTTGACATTCTCGTGATGGAAGTTGGCAGCGTTGTTGCCGCCATGGCACCCAATGCACTGGAAGACTGAATAGTCAGCGGAATTCAAATGGCAGGTGCTGCAGATCCCGTTGGCCCGACCATGGGTCAACGAGAAAAATGTGTGATAACTGGAAGGCAAGTTTGCAGGGAGCCACGCCATTGTGGTGTGGCAGGTGAGACAGGTTGTCGGCCATCCGGCGGCAGTATGATTCGGATTTGTCGTTCCGGTGAAATCCTTCGTGTGGCAGGAGTAGCAGTCAGTCGGCGTCGAGGCAAAGTTGGTTGAAGTGTGGCACAGTGCGCAGGCAACCGTCGTGTGAGCGCCGGTAAGCGGGAACGGTGTGTTGTTGTGATTGAAGACCGCGCCTGTCCAGGCCGTAGTGTTGTGGCAAGTTGCGCAGGTGGTGGGGAAACCCGCGGCGGCGTGATTCGGATTGGTTGTGGCGTTGTATTTTGCTTGATGGCAGGAGTAGCAGTCAGTCGGCGTCGAGGCAAAGTTGGTTGTAGTGTGGCACGTTGCGCAGGCAACCGATGTGTGAGCGCCGGTAAGCGGGAACGGTGTGTTGTTGTGATTGAAGACCGCGCCAGTCCATGCGGTGGTGTTGTGGCAGATGCTGCAATCCGTGGGGAAGCCCGCGGCGGCGTGATTCGGATTGGTTGTGGCGTTGTATTTTGCTTGATGGCAGGAGTAGCAGTCTTTCGGCGTCGACGCAAAGTTGCTGGTAGTGTGGCACAGTGCGCAGGCAACCGTTTTATGAGCGCCGGTGAGCGGGAACGGTGTGAGGTTGTGGTTGAAGACCGCGCCGGTCCAGGCGGTTGTGTTGTGGCACGCTGCGCAGGTGGTCGGGAATCCCGCCGAGATGTGATTCGGATTGGTAGTGCTGTTCCAGTTTGCTTGATGGCAGGAGTAGCAGTCTGTCGGCGTCGCCGCAAAGTTGCTGGTTGTATGGCAAAGTGCGCAAGCCACGGTGACGTGCGCTCCAGTGAGCGGGAAAGGCGTGTTGTTGTGGTTGAAGACCGCACCCGTCCATGCAGTGGTATTGTGGCAAGCCGCGCAAGTTGTTGGGAAATTCGCAGTGATGTGATTCGGATTGGTTGTGGCGGCGTATTTCGCTTGATGGCAGGAGTAGCAGTCAGTCGGCGTCGACGCAAAGTTGCTTGTGGTGTGGCACATTGTGCAGGCAACCGTTTTGTGTGCCCCGGTGAGCGGGAACGGCGTGTTGTCGTGGTTGAAGACCGCGCCTGTCCATGCTGTGGTGTTGTGACAATTGGCGCAGGTGGTGGGGAATCCCGCCGTGATGTGATTCGGGTTGGTTGTGGCGGCGTATTTCGCTTGATGGCAGGAGTAGCAGTCTTTCGGCGTCGACGCAAAGTTGCTTGTAGTGTGGCACAGTGCGCAGGCAACCGTTTTATGAGCGCCGGTGAGCGGGAACGGCGTGTTGTCGTGATTGAAGTTCGAGCCGGTCCAAGCCGTAGTGTTGTGACAAGTTTCGCAGGTAGTGGGGAAGTCCGCGGCGGCGTGATTCGGGTTGGTCGTGCCTGTGTAGTTCGCCTTATGGCAGGAGTAGCAGTCTGTCGGCGCCGCCGCATAGTTGCTGCTTGTATGGCAGAGGCTGCAAGCAACGGTAGTGTGCGCTCCGGTGAGCGGATAATGCGCGTAAAGATTGTGGTCGAATTTGGCGTTAAGCCAGGTGCTTGTGGAGTGGCAAGCGCCGCAATCGCGAGGCAGATTTAGCTGCACGTGGGGCGGGTTGGCGGTTTTAGTAAAGTCGGTAGTGTGGCACGCGTAGCAGTTCGCCGGCGTTCCCTTGAATACATTGTTCAGATGGCATGATTCGCATGACAGCGTGGCGTGCATTCCGGTCAATGCGAAGCCTGTAAATTTCAGGTGATCAAATTTCGCGCCGAACCAACTGTTCATGGAGTGACAGGATTCGCACGTGGTGGGAAAGTTCGACGCAACATGGTCAATAACCGGCGTCAGGAAGTCCTTCTGATGGCATGAGTAGCAGGCCGTCGATAGCCCCGCGAATTGTCCGCTGGCAGCACCTTTGTGACACGCCTCGCATTCCACCAGGGCGTGCGCCCCCACCAGCGGAAAACGGTTCTGGTGATTGCGAATCGCATCCAGCGAAACGTGCCAGCCCTTGACGGTGTGGCAGCTTTCGCAGTTGGCCCCGAATTGGCGGCGATGTATATCCGCGTGGCAATCGGAGCAGCGGGAACTCACATTCTTGAATACCAAGCTCGTGTGACATTGTGTGCAAGCTACCTTCTGGTGCATGCCGCGCAACGGATAACTGGTTTGGTCGTGACTGAACTCGGGATTCGATCTGACTGGCTTCCAACTCGTGTAAGTATGGCAATTTTGGCAAGGAGTAGCGATTGGACCATGGGGATTCGTCACCTTGGCCTGAGGACCGCCCACTTGTGGACGAGCGTTGTCCGTTGGCTGTTGCGCCGACATGCCGAAAAGCATGGGCGATAGGGCAATAGCCAGAATGATGAGCCATCGTTTCCGGTCCAAGATCTCAACTCCAAGTGGTCATGTATCGCAAATCAGACGGGAACCTCCCGTACTGACAAACTCGCGGTCTTATGCGCGAAACCTGACAGCCGCTATTTGCGCTAGCGCAAATAGATGGATTACTTGAACTCGCCCAAAGCGAGTTAGCAAATCCCCTGTGAACAGGCAATAATGTGAACTCGGAAAATCGTTTCACCGGCGGAATCCATGCTCAGCGTAATAGGCGTCCTGCTGGTCAATGGCTCTTTCGGGGCGGTCTAATATGCCGCAATATCCGGTGTTTGGGGGAAGTCAGTGGCAACTAATATTCAACAAAGTAATGCACTTTTCTATTCGACTGAAAACGGCGAAATTGGTAATCCGGAGTACAGGAACCCAAGTTCTGAATCAGGTTACAACAGCCGGCGATTTTGGTCCAGACTTAATTTCAAGCCTACTTTGTGAAAAGGGCTTACTTGATGAAGATTCGTTCATCTTTGCGGGAATCCAACTTATAGCCGGCCGTCGCTTTGGGGACATTTGTTCCATGGCATGCCTCACAGGCAGTAGGACACGGCTTGTAAAGCAGTACATCTTTACCTTCTACAGGCTTCTTCAAAGTATGACAAGCCGAACAGGCCACATTCTGGTGGCCGCCCTTAAGCGAAAATGCAGTCTTTTCGTGGTCGAAGAGGGATGGCCGCCACTTGTTACTGTTATGGCATGCAGCGCAGTCGCTTCCTTTCGGCCCGAACTGGTCACCATGCGGATTTTCGTGACATTCGCTGCAAGCTTTAGGCGCGCTCTTGAACTGAACGTGAAGCAGCGTCAACTCCATATTCGGCGGCTTGTGACAATCGCCGCAGGCCACGGCACGATGAGAACCAATCAGCGGAAATTCCGTTCTCTCATGGTCGAACTTGGATAGGTCTTTCCATTCTTTCGTCGAGTGGCAGGCCTCGCACCCTAACGGCTTGCCAGAGACGCCCTTACCCGCCATACGCTCTGCGAACTGGCCGTGGTGAGTATCCTCATGGCAAGAGGTACAACTTAGCTGGCTGAAGTGGTAGACCGCCAACTTTGAACCCGTGGACGCCTTGTGGCAATCAATGCAGGCTACCGCCTGATGTCCCCCGGTTAACGGGAAGCTGGACTTCTGGTGCTTGGCCAGCGTGTAGTTGGAAGTCTTGAAGCTGACGCCGGCATGACACTGCTCGCAACGATTGCGCCACGGATCTCCAGCGAACTGACCCTGGTGCTCATCCTTGTGGCAATCCACGCAAAGGGCAAACTTGATTTTGTAGAGGGTCTCCTTACCAGCCGGTAAATGACAATCGGCGCACTTCACCTTGGCGTGGGGAGTTACGAGAGGGAAACCAGTCTTGGCGTGATCTGCCGCGGAATAATTCGACGGCTTCCACCCTGAGACAGTGTGGCAACTTTCGCAGCGGCCCCCATCGGCCCGTTTCAGGAACTGGCCCCCGTGAGGGTCCGGCTTATGGCAATCTGCGCAACGATCGTGAGGAATCGCTGCCTTGAAGTCTCCACCTTTGTGGCAGACCAGGCATCCGACTTCCAGATGTTTGCCCAGCAACGGATAGTGCGTCTTGGAATGGTCGAAGGTCGACGTGAAGGTTGACTTCTTCCAGGTGCCCGTGTTGTGGCAGGAACTGCACGCCTGCTTGAATTCCCCCTTATGCGGATCGGCGTGGCAGTCTGAGCAGGAGGAGAACGGCATTCCTGCATATCGAGGTTTGCCATCGCTTCCCGCTGTGTGGCATTTTTGGCATGCCACTTCCTTATGCGCCCCGGTGAGCGGGTAGCGTGTCTTCGAGTGATCGAAGCCTTGAGTGTCGATCTTGGCGGCTTTCCAGTCGACTGTGGAATGGCATTGCGTGCAGTTTGGGCCAAGCCGGCCCTGGTGCTTGTCCTCGTGGCAGGTAATACAACCAGGAGAGAGTCCGAACCATGTGTGATTCAAGTCCTTATTCGCTAGTAGCCCGCGTTCCGCCGGAGAAATGTGTTGTGCAGTATGGCAGGAGCGGCAACTTACCCCAATGTGCTTGCCATCGAGTACATACCCCGTCTTCGAGTGGTCGAACCCCTTTGGCGTAGGGTCCCAGCGCACCATTTGAAAGCCCTCCCCGTTGTGGTCGGAGTGACATTTCACGCAGGCAGCGCCCCGCGGCCCCTCGCGCGGGTAAGTGGCGTGCAGCCCTCTGTTCCGCTCTAACTCGGTAGCAATTTCTTTGTGGCATTCCAGGCAGCGGAAGGAGGGAGACCGGGTGGAGAATTCGTGACACTTGATGCAATTGGCCGACCCGTTAAGGCTTTGGTGGGCTCTTGCCAGTGGGCCGGGAGAAATCTGTCCTTGTGTCGTGGCTGAACAGAGAAGCGCGAAGACAAAAACGAGTACCCAAATCAAGGAATTCGTCGCTATCGGCTCACAGGGGAATCTGTTTCGCCCCAGGGGATCCTGAGTGGGGCAGGCATGCTTGTAAATGACAAAATCCCGGATCGCCAATAGAACTCCACCTGCTTGCCCTTTGTGTATCGGCCGGGGAAAAGTCACGAAACCGCTGCCCGGAAAACCACAAGAACATTCTTCTCGACACAAGAGAACCAAGGCTTGGACGCATCACGGCGTGTTCGTCATCGAATGATTGCAATTCAACTTAAGAATGGCCCGGTGAAATTCAACTGCCTGGTAATTTCTGCGCGAACATTGCAGTACTCACTTAATAGTCATCGTCGCTAACCTGACCAAGTCGCACGGCATCGCGCACAACAACCGCTTCCCGGCGTGGCAAGACAAATCCTTGCTCTCCCCATCTCGAAAGCAAGCGGCTAATCGTGAATAGCGTTGTGCCCGTCATCTGGGCCAATTCCTCGCGAGAAAGAGAAACCTCAATTCCTCCCTGGGATTGCTTGCCAATCTGCTTTAGCAGCCTCAGAAGCGCCAATGCCACTCGCTTGGCCACCTTTTCCGTGGCCACCTCGCGGAAGCGTTCTTCAAGTTCGCTAAGCCGGCTGGAAAGAATTTGGCTGATGTTCTTCCTTATCAGCGGATATTCGGCCAGCACGTTTTGAAGCTTGTTGTATTCCCAAACCAGGGCCTTGCATTTTTCCATCGCGCGCGCGGAGCAGGTATGGTTGCAGGCGCCGGAATCGGCAGGCACGCCAACCGCATCGCCGGAGCCATTCATCCAAAGGATAACTTCGTTGCCGCTCGGGCCCAGTTGGGAGAGCTTGATGCTGCCGGTTTGAATCAGCACCAAATGACGTGCCGGTTGTCCCTGCATGAACAGAAGTTCGTCGCGCGCAAATGTCCGGGCTCGCGCGCACGAAGCAATTTCCATGCATTCCTGTTGAGAAAGACCTGTGAAGAGCGCCGAAGCACACATAAGGACAACATGCTCGGCAAGGTTGGAATCAATGGTTGATACCCCGTTGGGGGCGCCATGAGAATCGTTGTTGGACGACCCGTCAGGGGCGCCTGAAACTTCGGGGAAACGTGCTGTCGCCATGTACCTCCCCATGACAACCTTTCTTGTTGCGCGAACTTCGACGGGGGCCTTTCAAACGGGGGCGGGAATTTCCGTCGATCGCGTCGTGGAAATCCACATGTCAGTCAGATGCAGCTAGAGGATTTTTGGATTTCTCGAATTGAAGCTAATCTGCGACTTCCTCCCTCAGTTCACCTGCTCAGGGGTCCGCCCGGGTATGACTACGCGCAATGTAACCATACTCTGGAAAGATTAGCCAATCTTGCGCGAACGCAAAGACGTCGGTTCTACATGCACGGGATGATTCATATGCTTCTCAATACTACCCATGTTGCGAAGCCACGGTGGCGGTGTCTGCCGTTCGAGTAGGAGGCGCAGTTCATGATCCGCAGGCAACTCTATTTTGTTCCGCTCGCTGTGGCCCTTATCGCCGGCTTCGTCTTTGGCAGTCTCGGGGCAAGGCCCAGGCAAAATCAGGCGCATAGGGTACTTTACTATGTCGACCCAATGCACCCTGGCTACCGGTCCGATAAGCCCGGCACGGCTCCGGATTGTGGGATGGCATTAGTCCCCGTGTATGCAGAAAGCGCCGGCGCCTTGGCCGTCACTTCCGCCGGCCCAACGCCGGGAATGGTCCAAATTGATCCCGCAGCCCAGCAGTTATACGGTATTCGGTTGGCTAAGGTCGAAAAGAACCGAGGCCAAGGAACCGTCAGAGTCTTCGGCAGGGTGGTCCCGGATGAGACTCGCGTCTTTCGCGTCAATATTGGCACCGAGGGATATGTCAAAGAAACTCACGACGACGCCGTCGGCAATCACGTCGGCAAAAACCAGCACCTTGCCACCGTTTATGCGCCGGAGTTTCTCTCTCTCGCAGGCGGTTATCTTTCAGCAAACGAGCGTTCCGGAACCGCCGCAGCAAAGGATAATGCCGCGGCATCGCAGGGGGCAGCCAGCGTACAGGCCAGGGCAGACCGCTTGCGAAATCTCGGCATGAGCGATGCGCAAATTGAAGAAATGAGCACAAATCACAAGATCCCCGAGGATGTTTACATTGTCTCTCCTGCAGATGGCTTCATTCTCTCCAGAGGCATTTCGGCAGGTTTGCGATTTGAGAGGCAAATGGAGTTATATACCATCGCCGACCTGAGTCATGTATGGATTTTGGCGGAAGTAATCGGCAAGGACGCGCAGGCGTTTCGTCCCGGCGCGATAGCTCGTGTAACTCTTTCGGATACGGGACAGTCTTTCCAGGCTCGCGTGAGCAACGTGCTTCCCGAAGTCGATCCGGCCACTCGCATTTTAAAGCTTCGGTTGGAGGTCGCGAACCCGGGCTTCAAGCTCCGGCCCGACATGTTCGTGAACGTTGAGTTGCCGGTTTCGGTTCCACCGGGTATCTCCGTCCCGGCCGACGCGGTTGTCGATTCGGGATTGTCGAAGCGGGTCTTTGTTGAGGCGGCTGAGGGCCAGTTTGAAGCCCGCGCCGTTGAAACCGGATGGCGTCTCGATGACCGCGTGCAGATTGTGAAAGGGCTGCTGGAAGGGGAGACCGTGGTTTCAGCGGGGACGTTCCTTGTGGATTCAGAGAGCCGGCTGCGGGCAGCGGGGAATCCGATTTCCGCGCCTCCCGATGGTTCGCGAACTGAAACCGCCGCAAACCGCCCTGTGAGCCGACCGATCGCCAGTCATTGATCATGCCCATGGAAATACGAAAGGCCGCGCCAGGCGCGGTGAATTAGAGGAAGGCCGTTTCGGCCGCCTCGCTGGAGATTTAGTTGATCGACCGGATCATAGAGTTTTCCGTCCGACACAAGATGGCGATCTTTCTCGCCGTGGCCATCGGGTGCGTCTATGGCTGGTGGTCGATTGCGCATACACATCTGGACGCTATTCCCGATCTGGGCGACACGCAAGTCATCATTCTCTCCCGCTGGGATCGAAGTCCCGACCTGGTTGAGACCCAAGTCACTTACCCGATAGTTACCGCCATGCTGGGGGCCCCGCATGTGAAGGCAGTGCGCGGCGTTTCCGATTTCGGCTACTCCTATGTGTACGTGATCTTCGATGACAACACGGATCTTTACTGGGCGCGCTCTCGCACTTTGGAGTATATGGCAGGTGTTCTCGGCAGGTTGCCGGAAGGAGTCAAGACAGAACTCGGGCCGGATGCAACAAGTCTCGGATGGGTGTTCCAGTATGCATTGGTTGATACCACTGGACGGCATAGCCTGTCCGAGCTTCGCTCTTACGAAGACTGGTACCTTCGTTATCACCTGCGTGCTGTCCCCGGCGTTGCCGATGTTGCACCGATTGGCGGGTTCACTCGCCAGTACCAGGTAAACCTGGATCCGAATCGGTTGCAGGGCTATGGAATTCCGCTTAGTCAGGTGACCAACGCCGTACGTGAAGGAAACAACGAGACCAGCGCCCGGCTACTCGATTTCGGCGGAACGGAATACATGGTTCGCGGCAGGGGCTACGCGACTTCCATCGATGACTTCAGCAATATCGTTGTAGCCACTCCCCAAGACGGGGCGCCGATTCGTGTCCGGGACCTTGGCGAAGTCGGCCTCGGACCAGACTTGCGCCGTGGCGTCGCCGACCTGAACGGCGCGGGTGAAGTGGTTTCAGGAATCGTCATCATGCGCAGCGGGGAGAACGCGCTTGAGGTGATCGACCGCGTAAAGGCCAGGCTGAAGGAGATAGAGCCGAGTCTGCCGGCTGGAGTCAAGATCGTTCCCATCTACGACCGTTCTCAATTGATTCATCGCACCATCGGCAGCGTGCAAGAGACGATCATCGAAGTGGTCGTCACTGTCGTACTCATCATACTGGTATTTCTGTGGCATTTCCCAAGCGCCGCCATTCCCCTCGTAACTATGCCGGCGGCAGTGTTGTTGTCGTTCATCCCCCTGCGCATGATGGGCATCAGCGTCAATGTCATGTCTCTTGCCGGTATCGCAATAGCATTCGGCGAGCTTATCGACGCGTCGATTGTGGTTGTTGAGCAAACCCACAAGAAACTCGAGCGTTGGGAGAAGGACGGTCGTCCCGGCAAGCACCGGGACATCGTGATGTCTGCGGTAAAGGAAGTTGCCGGCCCAACCTTCTTCGCTCTCCTGGTCATCGCCATCTCGTTCCTCCCTGTGCTGACGCTTGAAGGACAGGAAGGGCGCATGTTCAGGCCTCTGGCCTATACCAAGACCCTGGCCATCATCGTTGCCGCAATCCTGGCTATTACGTTGGATCCCGCCCTGCGCTTGTTGCTGACGCGAGTCGAGAAGTTCGACTTCCGGCCGGCATGGGTGTGCAGGATAACCAACGCATTGCTGGTCGGGCGAATCCGGTCAGAAGAGAAGAACCCTGTAAGCGGCCTGCTGATGCGCATCTACGAACCCGCAGTGGCATGGACCTTGCGCTGGAAGTGGGTCGTCTTTGCAACCGCGGCTGCACTTATGTTGGTTACCATACCGGCGTATTTTGCGCTTGGTTCCGAATTCATGCCTCCAATGGATGAAGGTGCAATTCTCTACATGCCCACTTCCATGCCCGGCATTTCCATTGCGCAAGCCGGCCGCGTGCTGCAGACAACGGACCTGATTCTCAAGCAGTTTCCCGAAGTAGACCAGGTGCTGGGCAAGGCCGGCCGCGCCGAGACCGCCACGGACCCCGCTCCACTGTCGATGCTGGAGACACTTATCACTCTCAAGCCCCGGCCGCAATGGCGGCGCGTTGACACCTGGTACTCATCCTGGTCGCCGGAGTGGGCCAAGAGCGTATTTCGGCATATAACTCCGGATACGATCTCAACCGAAGAACTTGTCGCCCAAATGGATGGGGCAATAAAAGTGCCGGGAGTTACCAATTCATGGACGATGCCGATCAAGGGACGAATCGACATGCTGACCAGCGGCATTCGAACTCCTGTGGGCCTGAAGGTCTCCGGTGACAACCCGAAAACGATCGAAGAAATAGGAGAACAGATCCAGGCAATTCTTCCATCGGTTCGCGGCACGCGAGGAGTTTTCGCCGAGCGCACCAATGAAGGATACTTCCTGGATATCAATTGGCGCCGCGACGAACTTGCCCGGTACGGGATCAGCATGCAAAAGGCCCAGGAGGTTTTGGACAATGCTATCGGGGGCGACAATGTCTCCACAGTTTATGAAGGCTCCGAACGATATCCGGTAAATGTTCGTTACATGCGGGACTTCCGAAGCAGTGTCGATGCACTGGGGCGCGTTCTAATTCCAGCGGGAGGGCAACGTCAGGCGACCATTGGTGACTTGGCGACTATTCAAGTCAAGAACGGCCCGTCGATGATTCGCGACGAAAACGGCATGTTGACCGGATACGTATATGTGGACATTGCCAACCGCGACATTGGAAGTTACGTCGCCGAAGCTAGCAGAGTTGTACGTGAGAAGGCCAAGTTACCATCCGGCTACGTTGTTTCCTGGGGTGGGCAGTTCGAATCCATCGAGCGGGCAAATCGCCGGCTTCGGGTTATCGTCCCAGTAACGGTAGGAATAGTGATGTTACTCATCTTTATCAATACACGCTCGTTTATTAAAACGATGATCGTGCTGTTGGCTGTTCCTTTCTCCGCGATAGGCGCCGTCTGGATTCTCTATCTGCTTCACTACAACGTAAGCGTGGCTGTGTGGGTGGGCCTGATCGCGCTCTTGAGCATCGATGCCGAGACCGGCGTCTTTATGCTTCTCTATCTCGACCTCGCCTATGAAGAGGCCAGGGAGCGCGGTCACCTCAGAACGTTGGCGGATTTGCGCGAAGTAATTATTTACGGCGCCGCAAAGAGACTGCGCCCCAAGTTCATGACTTTTGCAACCACTTGCATCGGCCTGCTTCCGGTCATGTGGTCCATCGGTACCGGGTCAGATGTCATGAAGCGGATTGCCGCACCCATGGTAGGCGGCATCTTCACCTCGTTTGTGTTGGAATTGCTGGCATACCCGGCAATCTACGAGTTATGGAAGCGCAACACTGTTGTGGAGCCGCCTGACCGTGCCAAACCTGTGGCAACTGAGTTTGTGCAAGATGACTTGCAGATGGCTGTTTCCGGGATGCATGACAGTTGGTAACTCGGACACTCTGGAGATAGAGTCGGGCATCGCCCGATGTTTTAAACGGAGGTTTGACATGGCGGTAAAAAATACAATTCGGTTGCTTTCGACTGGCCTGATGATTGCGCTTTCCGCTGCCTGTTCCAGTGGACAGATCGCGCCCGCATCCACCGGGGACGCACAGCCGGCAATTGACGCCGCGTTGTCTGCGTCGCGACCGAAGGCGCTCGCAGAAATGCCGCCCAGGCCCCCAAAGGTGACATGTAACAAGGACCTCTTGACCATCTCCGCGGATAACTCAACTTTAGGAAGCGTCTTGAGGGCCGTGCGCACATGCACTGGAGTGCGTATCGATATGCCCGACGCTTCCGTTGGGGGCCGGATTTATGAGGAGTTAGGCCCGGGCCCGGTGCGCCAGGTGCTGGAGTCGCTCCTGAGCGGCACTGAATTGAACTACGTAATAGGAATGTCCGATACAACGCCGGAGAAGGTCGATTCGATTCTTTTGATGTCTCGAACAAACGGTTTACCCAATGGGCTGGGCGGCCGGGCAAATGCTCCATCCGCGGAACTGGCTTCTCTAAGTCCTGCGCGCCGCCTATGGCTCCAGACGTCGAAGAATGGACGGGCCATCGCAAAGGGCAGCGGGGATAGCCGACAGGTTGACTCTGACACAAGTGAGACCGATGAAATGGGCGCATCTGCGGAAGAAGACGCAGGCGGGAATGCCAGCCCGATGGATCCGAATATCCAAGCCAAGGCCGCGGAAGAAATACCCATTCCGCCCAACGCAAGCATTGGCGGAGCCCCTCCGGAGGCCGGCCCGGATCCCACCAAGGACACGGGGGACAAGATCACCGACATGCAGCAATTGTTCGAACAGCGCCGCAAGATGCAGGAAAGCCAGAGCGCAGCCGCGAAGCCGCAGTGATGCATTTGGATGCCCCGCC
>ODAK010002555.1_pt1 | contig 19181 bp, 17 predicted proteins | sample 1539591 | NCBI WGS metagenome assembly ODAK01 (sample SAMEA3539303, study PRJEB22396) | soil metagenome | biome: tundra; feature: field; material: soil | place: USA | collected 2010-05 | depth 0.15 m | reverse complement strand
TCGGCCGCGGAGGCGAGGTCGACGACGCCGGTCTGTTGGCCGGTGGCCGGGTTGAAGACGGGACCCTGCGCGCCGGAGGTCCCCTCAACTAGCTGGCCACCGATCCAGTGCCTGATCCGCTTCAAGCGGCCATTGTCGCCTGCTGGAGGGTCCGGGCGGTCAGCACCTCGGCGAGGTGTCGCTTGTATTCGGCCGTCGCGCGGACGTCCCCCGTCGGGTCGATATCCGATCCGCTCTGCGCCGCGGCGTCTGCCGCTGAGGCACCCGAGGCCAGAGCACGCTCCACCGCGGAGCCTCTGCGCGGCGTCCTCGCCAGGTTCACGTAGCCGACGCGCCACGACGAACCCGTCTCCTGTACAGCCACGCCCGCGATCGCCCAGTCGTAGAGCCGGCGGCGGAACTTCGTGTACGCGAACCGCCCGGTCGACACCGGGAATCGCACCGAAGTCACAACCTCGTCGTGCTCGAGTGCGGTCGTGAAGATGTCCCGGAAGAAGTCGCTCGCCTGGTGACGGCGTTTGTTGGTGACGATCTCGGCCTCGAGCATCAGCGCGAGCGCGTTGTAGTCGCCCGCCGCGTCGCCGTGCGCGATGACACCCCCGATGGTGCCGAGGTTCCGCACCTGGCTGTCGCCGACGTCGTTGGCCATCTCCACGAGGAGCGGCAGGGACTCACGCAGCGTCGTATTGCGCTGGATGTCGACGTGGCGCACGAGTGCGCCGATCTCGACGCTCCCGTTGTCGCTACGGATCTCCTTGAGCCCTGGAATGGCTTGAATGTCAATGAGTGCCGTGGGCTGGCTGAGACGCAGGCGCATCAGCGGGATGAGGCTCTGGCCCCCGGCGATGACCTTTGCATCGGCGCCGTACTTGTTGAGAAGTGACTGAGCCTCGTCGACCGAGCCCGGTCGCGCGTACTCGAATGCCGCGGTGATCATGCGCGTGCCTCCTCGATCATCGACCAGAGGCGATCCGGTCGGGCCGGCATCTCGACATGTTTGATACCCAAGGGCGACAGCGCATCGGTGATCGCGTTGATCACGGCGATGCTGGACGCGATCGTGCCCGCCTCGCCGATCCCCTTGACGCCCAGCTCATTGCTGGGGCTCGGAGTCACCGTGCGATCAAGCTCGAAATGGGGCATCTCCGCCATCGTCGGAATGAGGTAGTCGAGCATCGTGCCGGTGAGCATGTGCCCGGTCTCGTCGTCGTACTGCACCTCCTCGAAGAGCGCCTGCGAGATGCCCTGCGCGATGCCTCCGTGGAGCTGCCCATCGACGACCATCGGGTTGATGACGTTGCCGCAATCGTCGACGGCAACATATCGATCGATGGTCACGGCCCCGGTCTCGGGATCAACCTCGACCGCGCAGATATGACAGCCGAACGGCCACACGAAGTTCGGTGGATCGAAGTACGACACCGCCTCGAGGCCATGCTCCATGCCCTCGGGCAACCCCGCCCCGTATGAGGCAAAGGCAAGTTCCGCGAGCGCTTTGGCCTCGCTCGGGTTGCCGCGCACGAAGTAGCGCCCCTGGTCGACGACGATGTCCTCCTCGGAAGCCTCGAACGCATGCGCTGCGAGCTTCCTGGCCTTCTCGACAACCTTGTGGCAGGACGCCATGATCGCCATGCCGCCGACCGCGAGGCTGCGCGATCCGTAGGTGCCGTAGCCGAACGGCGTATCGCCGGTGTCGCCGTGGTGTATCTCGACGGAGTCGTAGGGGACGCCGAGCGTGTCGGCCACGATCTGCGCGAACGTGGTCTCGTGGCCCTGGCCGTGTGCGTGCGTGCCGACCGACACGGTCACCGACCCCGTGGGATGCACCCGCACCATGGATGACTCGACGAGCGCGAGACCGGCAGCCGGCGCCGTCGCGGAACTCGGACCGATCCCGCAGATCTCGACATAGGTGCTGAACCCAATGCCGGTGTACCGGCCCTTGGCGCGGAGTTCCTCCTGGCGCTTGCGAAGTGCCGGGTAATCGATGTTCGCCATCGCCCGATCCATCGACTTCTCGTATTCACCCGAGTCATAGACAAGCCCGAAGTTGTTGGTGTGCGGGAACGACTTGATGAAGTTCTTGCGCCGGACCTCGGCCGGGTCCATGCCGAGCTCGAGCGCAACGATGTCCACGATGCGCTCGACGAGGTGCGTTGCCTCAGGGCGACCGGCGCCCCGATACGGGTCGGTCGACATCCGGTTGGTGAAGATCCCAATGCTCCGCGCGTGGATCGCTTTGAAGTCGTAGCAGCCACCACCGAGCAGGCAGGCGACCACCTGGAACGCGCTGAAGACGCCATGGTAGGCGCCGATGTCGAGCAGTTGGGTGAACTTCAGCCCGAGCAATGTGCCGTCACGCTTCGCCGCGACCTCGACGTCGAAGATCTGACCGCGGCCCTGGGTGGTTGCCTGCAGACTCTCGGTGCGGTTCTCGATCCACTTCACCGGTCGCTCGGTGATCTTCGATGCAGCGGTGGCGAGATATTCCTCCGGATACGGACGGAGCTTGGCGCCGAACCCACCGCCCACGTCATGGCTGACGACCCGGAACTGCGACTCGGGAACGCCGAGCGCGCCGCCGACGAAGAGGCGGATGAAATGGGGCACCTGTGTCGAGGTCCACAGCGTGCACCGGTTGTCGTACGGGACGTAGTCCGCGACGCAGCCGCGGGTCTCCATCGCCGTCGGGAACACCCGCTGCTGTCCGATCCGCTGCTTGAGAACGACGTCCGCCTCCGCGAAGGCCGCGTCGATATCACCGGCGGGGAAGTCCGCGTCCCATCCGATGTTGTCGGGACGGTCGGTCTTCACGAGCGCGCTGCCGGGCTTCATCGCCTTCTCGAGGTCCATCACCGCCGGAAGCGGCTCGTAGTCGACGACCACGAGTTGCGCGGCATCGTCGGCGAGGTACCGATCCTCGGCGATCACCACCGCCACCGGCTCGCCGGCATACACGGCCTCCTCAGCCGCGATGGGGAACTGCTCCGGGACCTGCTTCTTGTCGGGAACAAAGGAGTTCGTGACCGGGAGCGGTCCGAGGATGACCCCCTTGAAGTCCGCGGCGGTGAGCACTGCGACGACTCCCTTCGACGCAAGCGCGCTTGACGTGTCGATGGAACGGATGCGAGCGTGCGCGTGCGGGCTGCGCACCACCGCCATGTGCGCCATGTTGACGAGACTCACGTCGTCGATGAAGTTCCCGTGGCCGGTGATGAGCTTCGGGTCCTCGCGACGCTGGATGCGGGCCCCGATCATGGACGTGACGGCCATCGCTAGTCCTCCACCGGAGCTGAGACGGAGCCGACCAGGTGACCGGACATCTCCGCCGTCCCACCCTTCATCGTTTCGGCTGCCGACCGCACCGCTTTCCGGATGTTCTCGTACCCCGTGCAGCGGCAGAGATTGCCCTCGAGCCCACGCGTGATCTCGTCATCGGTCGGCGACGGGTTCTCCTTGAGGAGATACGCGGCGGCCATGATGAAACCGGGAGTGCAGAAGCCGCACTGGAGGCCATGCTCGCTCCAGAACGCCTGCTGCACCGGGTGCAGGACACCGTCCACGGCCAACCCCTCGATCGTGGTCACCTGCCGGCCGTCGGCCTGAACCGCGAAGACGCTGCACGACTTCACCGCCTCGCCGTCGATCAGGACGGTGCAGGCACCGCACTGGCTGGTGTCGCAGGCGATGTGTGTCCCGGTGAGACCGGCCACCTCGCGCAGGTAGTGGACGAGGAGCAGCCGGGGCTCGACCTGGTCCTCCCTCCGCTTGCCATTGATAGTCAGCGCGACCGGCTGCGTCATGGAAATCCTCCCGAGACGAAAAGGCAAACGATGGCGGCCCCATGCTGGCATTCGCTCAGGGGAAGGGTCAAGTCGGTGGACAGGGCTGCGGCGAAAGTCCACAATGGCGCCCACCTATTCAGTTCGCGGGCTTTGGGGGTCACACATGGGTCGCACGGTCACGTCCTCGCGTCGCGCTGGAATCGCACTCATGGTCCCGGCGGCGCTTCTGGCCGCGTGCGGCGGTTCGAGTGGCAGTTCCTCCCCCGCGAGTTCGGCCGCCGCCCGGCCGGCAACGCAGGCGTCCATCGCCGCCGAGGTGCCGGCCGCGGTCAAGGCGGCTGCCCCGCTGCAGATCGCCACGGACGCTTCGTACGCGCCAAACGAATTCGTCGACCCTAACAGTGGCGACCTGGTCGGATGGGACATCGAGCTCGCCAAGGACGTCTGTGCGGTGCTCGGCGTGGCTTGCACGATCAACAATGTCACGTTCTCGGACATCATCCCCGCCCTGCTCGAGAGTCCGGCCAAATATCAGATGAGCTTCTCGAGCTTCACACCGACCAGTGCGCGCGAAGCCAAGGGCATCGACTTCATCACGTACTACCAGGCGGGAGAGGCGTGGCTCGTGAAGGTGGGGGGCGCTTCGATCTCGTCGGCCGCCGGCATGTGTGGACATACCGTGGCTGTCGAATCGGGCACCACCGAGGAGTCCGACGCATGGGGATACCTGGGCATGCAGCCGGGCGGCGCCAAGATCTCCGGAGACACGGACCATTGCACCGCCGCAGGTAAGTCCGACATCACGGTGCTCAGCTACGGAACTCAGACGCAAGCGAACTCGGCGCTGCTGTCGGGCCGAGCCGATTTCGGATGGGCCGACCAGCCGGTCGCCGACTATCAGGTCAAGCTGGAAAGCGGCAAGCTCAAGATCGGTGGCACGGCGTGCAGCGTGTCTCCATATGGCGTCGCGATGGTGAAGTCGACCGGGCTCGAGCAGGCCGTCGAGGATGCGCTCAAGTACCTCATCGATAACAACTTCTACACGAAGCTTCTCACCACGCCCTGGGGCGTCGCCGACGGCGCCATCGCCAGCTCGGCGGTGGCCCTGAATGACAACAACTCGGCGGGTGCCAGCTGCGTGCCGTCGTACTGAGGTCCGTCAACGCGATAGCGACGACCATCGACGTGCGGCGGTGAGCGGGCGACCGGCGTGACCGTGAGCGAGCCCATCGCATCGGGTGGGAGAAGCCGGCCGGAAGCCATCAAGGCCATCCCGCTGCGCCATCCGTGGCGATGGGTCTCGGCGGTGGTGGTCCTGGGAGTCGCCGCCGCGGCGCTGTACACATTTGCATCGGCGCCCGGCCTCGACTGGCGGGTCGTCCGTCAATATCTCTTCGTTCCCCAGATTCTCCGAGGGATCCTGGTCACACTTGAGTTGACCGTCATCGCGATGGTGATCGGCGTGACCCTCGGCGTGCTGCTCGCGGTGATGCGCCTCTCGGTGAATCCGGTGGTGTCGACGGTGAGCTGGTTCTACATCTGGTTCTTCCGCGGCACTCCGGTGTTGGTGCAACTCTTCTTCTGGTACAACCTCGCGCTCATCCTCCCCCACCTGTCCATCGGCATCCCGTTCACCCACATTGAGTGGGTCGGGACAACCAACCAGATCATCTCCCCATTTCTCGCCGCGATCCTCGGACTGGGACTCAATGAAGCCGCGTACATGTCGGAGGTCGTGCGCGCGGGAATCATCTCAGTCGATCAAGGCCAGACCGAAGCCGCTCAGGCCCTCGGCATGACCCGAGTGCGCGTGATGCGCCGCATCGTCCTTCCCCAAGCCATGCGCGTCATCCTCCCCCCGACGGGCAACGAGACGATCTCGATGCTCAAGACCACATCACTCGCATATATCACGACGGTCGCGGAGCTCTTCTACGTGCAGACGGAGATCTCGAACGCGAACTTCAGCGTTGTCGAGTTGCTCGTCGTCGCCAGTATCTGGTACCTGGTGATGACGTCGATCCTCACGTTCGGCCAGTACTACCTGGAGCGCTATTTCGCACGCGGGTCGGCGCGCCAGCTCCCACTCACCCCCTTGCAGCGATTCCGGCGGATGCTGTTCCACTTTCATGATCCTCCTCCGGTCGGACCGTTCGAGCCGCCGCCCATCCACCCACACCACGAGGATCGAGTCATCTGATGGCGACGCCGATGGTTCTCGCCGAAGCTGTCCACAAGTCCTACGGGCGTCTCGAGGTGCTCCGAGGCATCGACCTCGCCGTGGCGCCGCGAGAGGTGCTCTGCATCGTCGGCCCGTCGGGGTCGGGCAAGAGCACCTTCCTGCGCTGCATCAACCATCTGGAGAAGATCGACGCCGGGCGGCTCTCCGTGGACGGCGAGCTGGTCGGCTACCGCCAGCGCGGCGACAAGATCTATGAGCTGCCGGACCGCGACGTGTGCCGGAAGCGCGCGGAAATCGGCATGGTGTTCCAGCGATTCAACCTGTTCCCGCACATGACGGCACTGGAGAACATCATGGAGGCGCCGGTTCGCGTCAAGGGCGAGCCGCACAGGGCTGTTGAAGAGCGCGGGAGAGCCCTCCTCGCCCGCGTCGGGCTCGCGGACAAGGTGGACGTCTACCCGAATCACCTCTCCGGCGGCCAGCAGCAACGGGTGGCCATCGCGCGCGCCCTCGCGATGCAGCCGAAGCTCATGCTCTTCGACGAGCCGACCTCGGCACTGGATCCTGAGCTGGTCGGCGAGGTGCTGGACGTGATGCGCGGTCTCGCCCAGGAAGGCATGACCATGGTCGTCGTGACCCACGAGATGGGCTTCGCCCGTGAGGTCGGCGACTCGCTCGTCTTCATGGACGATGGCGTCATCGTCGAATCGGGAAACCCACGCGAGGTGCTCGCCAATCCCCAGCACGAGCGGACGAAGTCGTTCCTCTCGAAGGTGTTGTAAGGGTCATCCCGGAAACCGGTCGGAATCCGCCGCTGGACCCAGCGTGACTCCCGCTGTCCCTCCCTGGGCGCTCAATTCGGGCCGGAAGCATCGTGTGCTAGAATCTGATGTTACTATTGAAATACTAGCCCTGCGTGCGAGCGGGCACGGAGGAAGGCCCTGATGGCAACGGAGACTTCTATGCGGGCGGTGCGACTTCATGAGTACGGTCCCCCCTCGGTGCTCGTCGTGGACCAGATCGATCGTCCGAGCCCACAGGCGGGCGAGGTCCTCATCCGGGTTCGCGCCGCGGGCGTCAACCCGATTGACTGGAAGCTGCGCGCCGGCTACCTGAAGGACTTCATGCCGGTGACCCTTCCGCACACGCCGGGTCTCGACGTTGCCGGTACGGTGGAGAGCGTCGGAGACGGGGTCACCGATTTCGCGGTGGGCGACAGGGTGTTCGGCCGGGGGAGCAGCACCTATGCCGACTTCGCCGTCGCGTCCGCCACCACCATCGCGCGCATCCCCGACGGCGTGTCCTTCGAGCAGGCGGCCACGCTGCACGTCGGCGGTGAGACTGCCTTCGTCGCGCTCTTCGATAACGCTAAGCTGGAGGCCGGGCAACGCCTGCTCGTCCTGGGCGGCGCCGGTGGTGTCGGCGCCATTGCCGTCCAGCTCGGACACTGGAGGGGCGCGCACGTCATCGCAACCGCATCAACCGCGAATGTCGCCTTCGTGCGTTCGCTCGGCGCCGACGAGGTCATCGATTACACGACCACCAGCGTCGAGGATGCGGTGCACGACGTCGATGTCGTGCTTGACACGGTCGGGGGTGATGTGACAGCCCACTCCTGGGGCGTGCTCAAGCCCGGCGGCATCATGGTGGTCATCGCCGGTATGCCGGACACGGCCACCGCCGAGGCACGCGGCGTCAGGACATCAAGCGTCACGCATCCTGCGGCGACGCGCCCGGTCCTGGAGGAGCTTGGCAGGCTCGTCGCGTCCGGAGACGTCAAGCCGCAGATCCAGCGGGTCTTCGCGCTCAAGGATGCGGCGGGGGCTCACGCAGCGTCGGAAACCGGCCACGGACGCGGGCGGATCGTGCTCAAGGTCGCCGATTGACGGACGGCCGCCGGCATTTGGAGCTCCGCGTATGAGCACGTTTGGCGGGGTGGTGCTCTTGATCGGCCGGATTCTCTTCGTCGCGCTCTTCGTCTCCGCGGCGCGGGGTCACATCAGAAACCATCCGCGCTACGTCGCAGGGTCCGGCAAGAAGCTCCCCTTCCCGATCCTCGCCGGATGGCCCGCAGGGATGTTACTCCTGGTCGCCGCCCTCTCGATCGTGGTCGGCGTCTGGGCTGACATCGGCTCGCTGATGATCGCGGCGTTTCTCGTCCCCGCGGCGGTCCTCTTCCATCCGTTCTGGAGCCAGACCGATCCGGCCGCACGCCGGACACACGAGGCGGCCTTCTACCGCGACGTGTCACTGCTGGGCGCGGCGCTCGCGCTCTTTGCGCTGTTCACGGCGGTGGGCCATGTGCCGTTCGCGCTGACCGGCCCCGCAATCACCCTGCACTGACCCGCAGCGGTCAGAGTTCCGGCGCCTCGGTGGCGATCGCCGCCTGTGCCGGTCCGGCGCGTTTGCCGCGCGACCAGGAGGCGACGGCGGCGATGAGGCACACCACGAGCGAGAAGGTGAAGGCCTGATGCAGACCTGCGGCGAAAGGACCCGAGATCAATTCCGGAAAGAACTGGCGCCCCGTGAGCGCGGAGGCGTTCACCGCGGACAGTTGCGACAGGACGTGGGGCCCGACCAGGGACTGGATCGGGTTGTACCCGAGGAACGCCGCGAAGAGGATCGACACCGGGGGCAGATGGCCAACGTGCTCCGCCACCGCCGTCGAGACACCATGCGCCTCGAGCCCGGATGTCATGGTGGTTGAGAGTGTCGCGGCCAGGCCGGTGATCATGAGCGTGAAGAAGATGCCGATCGAAAGCACCTGCGCGGAACTCTGGAAGGTCGCGTTCATGCCACCGCCCGCGCCACGATCGCCTGGAGGCAGGCTGTTCATGACGCCGGCGCGGTTGGGTGACGCGAAGGCGCCCATCGACAGGCCGTTGAGAAAGAGGATCAGCGCGAAGAGCTGATACGGAAAGTCGATCGGTAGCAGCTGGAGGAACGCGAAGCTCGCGGCCGCGCCGATCATCCCGCCCGTCGCGAACGGCCGCGACCCGAACCGGTCCGAGAGAAACCCGGACAGCGGACCGGCGAGCAGGAATCCGACGGTCAGCGGAATCATGTAGATGCCCGCCCACAGCGGCGTCGATGTGAAGCTGTATCCGTGCTCGGGTAACCAGATCCCCTGCAACCAGATGATCAGCATGAACATCAGACCGCCGCGCCCGACCGCCGCGAGGAAGCTCGACAGCGTGCCGAAGGTGAATGCTCGGATCCGGAACAGGCCGAGGCGGAACATCGGGTTCTCGACACGGCTCTCCACGACCGCAAACCCGGTGAGAAACGCGGCGCCGAGCACCAGCGACGAGAGCACGAGCGGACTCGTCCACCCCATTGGATCAGACCCGTATGGCTCGATCCCGTAGGTGATGCCGACCATCACGAGGATCAGCCCGATTGCGAACGTGAGGTTGCCGAGCCAGTCGATCGGCACCCGCCGGCGCACACCGCGCTCCTCGAGCTTGAGATACGCCCAGACGGTGCCGAAGAGACCGAACGGGACGGACACCAGGAAGACGAGGCGCCAGTTGATCGGCGCGAGCAAACCGCCGAGGACGAGACCGACGAACACACCGCTGATGCCGGCGATGTTGTTGATACCGAGCGCCAGGCCGCGCTGGTTGGTGGGAAACGCATCGGTGAGAATCGCCGCCGAGTTGCCGATCAGGCACGCGGCGCCGATTCCCTGCACCACCCGGAACACCATGAGCCAGACTGCCCCGGGCGGACCGGTCATCCAGTCGATGGTCAGGAGCAGCGACGCCCCGGTGTAGATGACGAAGCCGAGGTTGTAGATGCGCACCCGGCCGACGATGTCGCCGAGGCGCCCCAGCCCCACCACCAGCACGCTGCTGACGATGAGAAACCCGAGGATCATCCAGAGCAGGTAGAAGCTGTTCGCCGGGTCGAGCGGATTGAGGCCGATGCCGCGGAAGATGTCCGGCATCGCGATCAGCATGATGGAGGCGTCGATGGTCGCGAGCAGGACGCCGATCGTGGTGTTGGAGAGCGCGACCCACTTGTAGCCGTCGCCGCGCCTGCCCCGAGCAGTCGTGACGGTGCTTGCCGTATCGCTCGTCGTCGCTATGAGGTCGCCTCGATCACCTCATGAGTCTGGCAGGGACGGCCTTCAGCGCGACGCACGTGCAATCTGCGAGCTCCCCCGCCGCTCGGGATCGCGAACGCCGGGAACGAAGAGAATGCTGAACAGGGATATCCCGATGCAGCCTCCGATCACCATGGTGGTGCGCGTCCCGATGACGCCGGCCGCAGCGCCGCCGACGAGGACGCCGAGCGGGCTGAGGCTGAGGGACACGAGCCAGTCCACCGACGACGCACGGCCAAGCAATTCGGGGGGGACCAACTCCTGCATCATCGGGCTCCACAACACATTGCCGAGCATCAGCGTTCCGAAGACGACGCACATGCACGCCCCGGCGAACCAGACGTTCGGCGCGAGTGCCAGCGCTACCAGCGCGGCTGCGGCCACCGTCCAGCCGCCCCACATCCATGTGATGCGCAGCCGGGGTGCCCCGAAGTGAGCGACGAGCAACGCCATCACACCGCCGCCGACCCCGCCCGCTGCGAACACAAGGCCGAGCGCGAGCGGACCCTGGTGGAGCACGTTGCGGATGAGCAACGGCAGCAGCACGGCGAGTGGTGAGAACGCGGCGAAATTGGCGATCCCGGCTCCAGCCAGCGACACCCACAGCCAGCGCTGTGACCGGACATACCGCAGGCCATCGCGGGCGTCCGCCAGCGGCAATCGACCGGTTGGCTCGGGAGGAGGATGGCTCGCCATCGCGAGCACGCAGGCGGCGCTCACGGCAAAGCTGAGCGCGTCGATCGCGAATCCCCATTGATAGCCGAGCGCGCCGACGACCACGCCACCGAGCGCGGGTCCGATGAGCGTCTGGGCAACCGTCTGACTCGTGTGGTTGAGCGCGCTGCCCTGCACGAGCAGTTCCGCCGGCAGGATCTCCGGCGTCACGGCTGTCGCCGCCGGGTAGAAAAGCGCGTCCGCGGCGCCGAAGACGGCGGAGATCAGGATGAGCTCCCAGGTCCGGAGCACTCCCAGTGCCACCAGGACGGCGATCACCGCGACGGCCAGACCTCGCGTCGAGTCTGACGCGAGCATCGCGAAGCGGCGCGGAATCCGGTCGACGATGACCCCGCCGGCCACCAGGAGCAGCACCATCGGCAGAAGGCGCGCGGCCAGGACCAGCGACAGGGCGAGCGGGTGATTGTCCACGCGCAGTGTCTCCAGGGCGAGCGCCACCGTGTACACCCCGTCACCGACGAGCGAGATGCTCTGCCCCGACCAGAGCAACGCGAAGTCGCGGTGGCGCAGTGCGGCGGGCGTCACGCTGAGCATCGCGATAGAGTAGGCGGACGGGCCCGACGCCCCGGGCCGGACTGCTAACCGCCCTTGAGTGAGTTGAGTTCCCGTCAGATTGTGCTACAATCGCATGGAACTTGCAGCAACTCAGCGGGAGGCGCACCGTGCCACGTTCAGGCCCCAAGCGAAAGCAGATCGTGCTCATCGCCCACGACAACAAGAAGGCGGACATGCTCGAGTGGGCGCGTTTCAACCGCGACACCCTGGCGCGTCACGACCTCCTCGGCACGGGCACGACCGGGTCGATGGTTGCGAACGAACTGGGGCTCCCGGTGCACCGGTTTCTCACCGGGCCGCTCGGCGGTGATCAACAGGTCGGGGCGGCCATCGCCGAGGGACGTATCGACGTGATCGTCTTCTTCTGGGATCCGCTTGAACCACATCCCCACGACGTCGACGTCAAGGCGCTCCTTCGCATCGCCGTCGTGCACAACATTCCCATGGCGTGCAACCGCGCGACCGCTGACTTCGTGCTCTCGAGCCCGCTCATCGACGAGGTCTACCCGAGATCGCTCGACGCCATCGGAACGGTGCGGCCGACTTCGTAGAGCCCGCCGTCAGCGGGTGTGGCACGCTCCATCAGCCACGCGGTGGCGCTTTCGAGGTGCCGGCGTATGACGGACTCGGCCGCTTCCGGACTGCCGCTCTCGATGGCCTCGAGCAGCTCAGCGTGCTCGTCCGCAAGCTGGCTCACGGTGGCGTATCCCTGGACGAGTTGCGCCAGGCACAGGAGGATCTCGATCTCGAGATCCTTGTGGGCACGGGTCAGACGAGCGTTGCCGCTCCCGATGACCAGAGCACGATGGAAGGCGAGATCCGCCTCGACGATCACACGCTGCGACGAGCGTGCGTTGAGGCGGTGCTGCTGGGCGAGCGCGCTCCGCGCGGCGGCGGGCACCGACCGACGGACGGCGAGCATGCGCGCGGCCTGCACCTCGAGCGCTGTGCGCAGCTCGTAGGTCTCGGCGAGGTCGTGAGCAGTCAGCGCGCGGACGAACACGCCGCGGTTGCGCGACTTGACCAGCAGGCCTCTGCGCACCAGCCCATCGAACGCAGCACGGAGCGTGTTGCGGCCCACGTCGAACTCCTCGGCCAGAGCGATCTCACCGAGATGCTCGCCAGGCTTGAATCGCCCATCCAGAACCTGGCGCTCGAGTTCGTCCTCGAGCGTCTCAACCCGCGACGTCGTCTGCCGGCGAATCACCACCGTTCGCAGTCGAATCGGGCCACGGCCAGACTGCTCATGCCATCTCACCTGCTTCCGGGGGATTGACCCCGACGCAGATTGTAGCACAATCACCGGGCCTGATTACCCTGTGCTGACGCGGTAAGCCGCCCCTCCGTTACTCGTCGGCAACCCGGAGCCCGGTCGCCGGATTGAAGAGATGGAGGCGGCGCGGCGACGTCGTGAGGGTGACCGACTCGCCCACCTTCAGCGTGTTGTCCGCATTGATGATCGCCACGACGTCCCGGCCGGCACTGCTGCCGTGGATGAGCTCGTCGTTGCCGAGGAATTCGACGACGTCGACCACGACGGTCGCGCTGAGCCCCGGTCCAGTCAGCGCGCCGAGCTCGAGGTGCTCGGGGCGGAATCCGACCGTCACGGTGTCCTGGCCGAGATCGCGGAGCCGCGCCGACTGCGTATCGTCCGGCCGGACCTCGGCGCCCTCGCCGCTGAGGCGGACGACGCCGCCATCCTGCGAGACCTTGAGATCGATGAAGTTCATCGACGGCGAGCCGATGAAACCCGCGACGAAGCGATTCTTGGGGAGCTCGTACAGTTCCTTTGGCGTCCCCGCCTGTTGCAGGACACCCTCATTGATGACCGCGATCCGGTCACCCATGGTCATCGCCTCGACCTGGTCGTGAGTCACGTAGATCATGGTTGCCTCGAGGCGCGTGTGCATGCGTGCAATCTCGGCACGCGTCTGGACACGCAACTTCGCATCCAGGTTCGAGAGGGGCTCGTCCATAAGGAACACAGCAGGCTCGCGAACGATGGCCCGGCCGAGCGCCACGCGCTGCCGCTGCCCTCCGGAGAGCTGCCCGGGCTTGCGGTCGAGGAAACGCTCGAGGTCGAGGATGCGCGCCGCCTCGACCACCGCCTTGTCGATGTCGGCTTTGGGGGTCTTGCGCAGCTGCAGCCCGAACGCCATGTTGTCGCGCACGCTCATGTGCGGATAGAGCGCGTAGCTCTGGAACACCATGGCGATGTCGCGATCGCGCGGCGGCAGGTTGTTGACCACGCGATCCCCGATACGCACCTGGCCGCTGGTGATCTCCTCGAGCCCGGCGATCATGCGCAGCGCGGTCGTCTTGCCGCAGCCCGAAGGTCCGACCAGGCACACGAACTCGCCGTCATGAATGTCGAGGTTGAGCTTGTCGACTGCGAGCGCACCGCCGTCGTAGCGCTTGGTCAGATCGTCGAGGACTACGCCGGCCATGACACGCTCCTCATTTCACCGCCCCGGCGAGCACGCCTCGGACGAAATACCGCTGGAAGGCAAAGAACACGATCAACGGAATGATGATCGAGATGACGGCACCCGTGGAGATGATGTAGTAGTTGTTGGCCAGCGCCCGGGTCTGTCCGTACAGGTACATCGTCAGCGTGATGTGCGTGCTGCTTCCCAGGAAGATCAGTGCGACGAGCAGGTCATTCCACACCCAGATGAACTGGAAGATGGCCAGCGACGCCAGCGCCGGAATGCCGATCGGCATCACGACTTTCCGGAAGAGCGTCCACTCCCCCGCTCCATCGATCCGCCCCGCCTCGAGCAGGTCGTGCGGGATGCCCGAGTAGAAATTTCGCATGAGGAAGATGCCGAAGGGCAGGCCGAATGCCACGTGGAAGATGATCGTGCCGATCACGGAGCCGAAGAAATGCAAGCCGGTCGCGTTGTCCACGACCTTGTACAGGCTGGCAACGGGAATCAGTGCCATCTGGAGAGGGAGCACGAGCAGTGCGACGATGAGCAGGAAGACGGTCGTCCGCCCGCGCCATCTGCCGAACACGAGCGAATACGCGGTGAGGCTCGATATGACCGTCACCAGGATCGTCACGGGGATCGTGATGGCGAGCGAAGTGGTCAGCGAGTCGAGTACGCCTCCCGCATTGAAACCCGCCGAGAGGAGGTGCTGGTAATTGGAGAACGTCAACTGCGCAGGAGCGGTCAAAACGGTCCACCACCCGGATTGCTCAAAGGTGCCGTTGGGGCGCAGCGAGATGATCGCGATCCCGATTGAGGGAACCAACCAGAAGATCGCGACCGCGGCAAGCACGATATTCAGAACAATCCGCGACGGCCGGACACGAAAGCGCCGGTTGGGTGGCGGCGCGGCGACCGGCAACGACACGGCCTGAGCAGTCATCCTCGGATCCTCTTGAGGTTGAACAGCATGGCGGGGACGACCAGGATGAAGAGCACAACGGCGAGTGCCGCCGCGAGCCCTGCCCCGGTCGGGCTCAAGAATTCGTTGTAGATGTCCACCGCAAGGGTCGCGGCGCCCGCCTGTGACGACGGCGCAGCCATATTCAGGATGATGTCAAAGATCTTGAGAACGTTGATGAGCATGGTGACGAACACCACGACCAGAACCGGCTGCAACATCGGAACGGTGACCCGCCGCAGCGTCTGCCATTCGCTGGCGCCGTCAATCTGCGCTGCCTCGAGCACCTCGCGATTCAATGCGGCGAGTCCTGCTCCGATGACCACCATCGCGAAGCCTGCCCAGATCCAGAGGTAGGCGATGATCATCGCGATGTCGACGATCGGCAGGCTCAGGATCGCCTGCAAGGTCGGACTTGCGGTGCTGGTCGGAGTGAGCGACTGCGTACCGAGAAAGAAGATGCCGTTGAAGCCTGCCTGAAAGTTGTTCGCGGTGATCTGCACGCGGAAATCGCCCGACCCCGAGTTGGCGAATTTGAACGTCCCGTCGGACGCTGTCGTGGTCGTCGCGACAGATGACCCGCTCGAGTCGACGAGCGAGAGATGCACCCCGGGAACTCCGTCTTCGTCGGGAAACACCTGGCCTCTGACGCCTGGGTGCGCCGGCGAGAAGTCGCGCCACACCAACCCCGTGATTGCCCCCGACGCGGCAGCGGGCACCGTCGCCGTGGCGGCGCCGTTCTGCTGCAACGTTACCGGGCTGATCGCGATCAAGCCCATCTCCACGGTGCCCCCGGCGCTGACCGTCGTCTTGCTTTCCAGAGTGCCCCCCGGTCCGGGTTGCACCCCGGTTGCGGCGAGGGACGACACCGTCTGGCCGCTCGTCGGGTCAACGGGATAGAGCCCGGGAGGGTTCACCGCGTTGGAGACGCCCTGAATCGCGGCATTGACCATGCCTGTGTGAGGATCGATGAAGAAGATCGATGCCCAGGTGAGACCAGCCGCCGTCGCGCTGAACACGAGTGGCATGAAAACGATCGTCTTGAACGCCGTCGACCAGCGGATACGCTCGGTGAGCACCGCGAACACCAGCCCGAAGAAGGTCACCAGAAACGGGAAGAGCACCACCCAGACGACGTTGTTCTTGAGCGAGACGATGATGTCCGTCGTCGAGAAGATGGCCTTGTAGTTGCTGAGCCCGACGAAGTTCTGACCACTCCCGTCGTACAGGCTGCGCACCACCGTCGCGATGAACGGATACACCACGATGATGAGGAGCCAGACGGCTCCCGGGAGGAGGAACAACAGCGACCCCAGGTGGCTGCGAAATCCGCCGCCACCGGCATGCTTGCTGGTCGTCGGAAGGATCTCGCCTTCAGGCGCAACCGGATCGGAATCAGAGGTCGGAACGGCGACCGCCACGTCAGGCCCTCATCACAGTGACCGGTGATGCTACGTCCACGGACGCGCGACCGCAAGCCGACATCACCCATTGGTATGAGAACGGATCTGAAGCAGTTGCGTTTCCCGTGCAGGTGGAGTACACCGATGCATTACGCATTGGATCGCCGGGGGCCGGGCGGTGGTTTTGCCCCTGTGAGGAGGACCTTTATGACGCAGGTCAGCACGCTGGGGAAGCTGGCGGTGGTGACTGCCGGAGTCCTGGGAATCGCGACCGCTTGCGGTTCGTCATCGACAGGCAGCACGGCATCCTCGAGTTCCAGCTCATCGAGCGCGAAGATTGGCGGCTCGGTGACGCTCTGGGCCGAATGGACGGCGCAGGAGCAGCAGGACTTCCTGGCTGCGCTCGCCCCGTTTGAAGCCGAGACGGGCATCACCGTGAACTACCAGGGCAAGGGCAACAACATGGACACCGCCCTGACGGCCGCGGTCTCAGGTGGTTCACCGCCTGACGTGGCCCTGGTTCCGGACCCCGGAACGCTCGACAGCCTGGCCAAGGCCGGGTCGATCAAGGATCTGACCAGCATCCTCGGGTCACTGACGTCGAACTACGGCGCCGCCTGGAACACACTCGCCAGCTACAACGGCAAGCAGTACGGCGTGTGGTTCAAGGGCGCCAACAAGAACACCATCTGGTACAACCCGGCGCTCTTCACCGCGGCAGGCATCTCCTCGCCGCCGACCTCCTGGGAGCAGTTGCTCACCGATGCAGCCCAGCTGCAGGCGGCGGGTACCACGCCGTTCTCGCTCTGCACCGACGTCGGCTGGCCGGTCGCCGACATGTGGCAGAACGTGTATCTCAAGACCGCCGGTGCGGCGGACTACAACAAGCTCGCAGCACACAGCCTCAAGTGGACGGACGCGACGGTCACCACGGCCTTCACCACAATTGGGCAGCTCTTCAGCAACCGCTCGTATCTGCTCGGTGGGCTGCAGGGATCCCTCTCCAACGCATACCCGGCGTGCGTGGACAAGGTGTTCCCCAAGCCACCGGCGAAGCACCAGGCCGCGATGGTTTTCGAGGGTGACTTCGTGGTGAGCGAGATCACCGGCAACTCATCCAACTACGCAGCGGGCACCACGGGAACAGGCGGCGCAGCGTGCACCGCTGACGCCTCCAAGACGCCGTGCTACGACTTCTTCCCGTTCCCCGCGCCGGCTGCCGACAGCGCCAACAACAGCGCGATCCAGGGCGCAGGTGACGTCGCGATGCTGCTCACCCAGACGCCGCAGTCGTCGGCGCTCATCAAGTATCTCGCCGGGCCCGAGGGCGCCACGATCTGGGCTCACCTCGGCGGCTTCGCCAGCCCGAACAACCAGGTCAAGACGAGCGCGTACCCCGATCCCGTGAGCCAGGCTGATGCGCAAGCGCTGGTCAGCGCGACCAGCTTCGTGTTCAGCCTCGACGACCTCCAGGGAAGCTGGGAGCCGAAGATGTGGGCCGACCTGCTCCAGTTCCTGCAGAACCCCACCAGTACCACCGCCTCGACGGTCGAGGCGACGATGGACAGTCAGGCGTCGGCCGCACTCGGCCACTAACCGTCACGTCGCGCAACCGCGGCCAGTCCGGCTCAGCACCGCGAGCCGGGCTGGCCGTGCGCCGGGTGCTAGGATCCCGGCAGCGTGGACGACCTCGTCGCCGCTCGCCTCGCCGAGCCTGCCGTTGCCGTGCGAAGTACTCGTGCTGAGCGAAGGCCTTGACCCAGAGACTCGATGCCGTGAGCCCGACGCCGCGAGGGTTGCTCACGCGGTTTCTCAGTGGCCGCGGAGTGGAGCTCGGCCCGGGGTACCACCCGATGCCCCTTCCGTTCCCGGGTGTGTCGGTGCGATACGTGGACCGCTGGCAGCCTGAGGAGAACCTCGCGCTCTTCACCAACCTCGAGGCCGGAGCGAGCTTCCCCAAGCCGGACATCGTCGCCAATCTCGATGTCGACCGCCTCTCGGCTCTTGACGACGAATCGCAGGACTTCGTGATCGCGAGCCATGTGCTCGAGCACCTCGCAGACCCGCTCACACAGATCGCCGAGATCCATCGGGTCTTGAAACCGGGCGCGGTCGTGCTCGTCTTCCTGCCCGATCGACGCCACACGTTCGACCGGAAGCGAGCCGCCACGCCGCTCGAGCACCTCGTCGTGGAGCACCGAGATCGCGTCACAGTCGTCAGCGACGCGCATGTCGAGGATTACCTTCGCAAGACCGACGTCTGGGACTCCGCATGGACCCCGGAGCAGCAGCGCGAAGAATTCGACTTGAACCGCCAGCGGTCGATCCACGTCCACTGCTGGTCGGAGGATGAGTTCCTGCCGGTGATCGAGTACACGATCGTCGAGATGGGATTGCAATGGGAGTTGCTCGACGCCATGTTTGTCGAGGACGTGCCGGACGGTTTCGAGTTCGGATTCGTCCTGCGGCGGGCGCCGGTGACAGCCGAGCGCGAAATGACTGCCGAAAAGCTCCGGCTCGCCTGGCACGTGCTTGCGTTGCGGTCGCGCCAGCACGCGAATGCCGAGCGTCAGGTTGCGCGGCTGCGTGCGCTGCCCGGGTTTCCGATGGTCCGAAGCGTCTGGCACACGCAACGCCGGGTTCGCGAGAGCCTCGCGAAGCGCCGGCCGGTTTGACGGCGCCTGAGTCCGGTTGCGCGCTTCTCCCGAACTGATCAGGGCATCCCCAACGACACGGTCTACCTGTCCTTCAACCCGACGACCGGTGGCGGCACGGCCCGGATCACCGGCGGTTCGACGCTGACGAGAACCCCGACCCTGTTCCAGACCAACGGGTCCGGCGTCATCGCCCTCACCTACTCGGCACCCGCAACGCTGCCCTCGAGCGGCGCCGACCCGATCGTCGTGCAGGATCTGCACACATCGCCGCAGATCACGAACTCGGATTCCTACGCATTCGCATCGTCAGCGCCGGTGATCTCGATCGTCCGTTCGTTGATCCCCAGCGCGTCGACTACGAGT
>ODAK010002554.1_pt1 | contig 19185 bp, 17 predicted proteins | sample 1539591 | NCBI WGS metagenome assembly ODAK01 (sample SAMEA3539303, study PRJEB22396) | soil metagenome | biome: tundra; feature: field; material: soil | place: USA | collected 2010-05 | depth 0.15 m | reverse complement strand
GCTTCCGCAGGAACTCCCGCCGCCATTTTCTGAATAGCATACGTAGTTCCCGGACTGTAATCCATTGCATACGGAGCGATAAGCTTTGCGAAATCCACGTCGCCAATGTTGAATAATTCTCTTTGCGTTGTATAATTCGCCGGACTATGCGTACCCATTCCATCCGTACATCGGGAGAAGAATATGGTATAAAAAGCGTCCGGGTCATCGAAAATGAAATTCAATAGCGAACGTGCCGATGTTGTAGAGAGATCGGTTAAACCGATATTCGTTCCATACGTGGAAAGATATTGCCCGGAATATCTCGTATAATCTATGAACTTTAATGCCCGCGCGTCCGGCGTTGTTAGTCCCTGTTGCCGGGAAACGCTTCGCATTAATCTTCCCAATCCATCCTTAGCTATTATTTGCTGGTCGAGATAAAAAACTGTTGCATGGTCGGCTTGTAAGAATTCGAAATTAGAAGCAGGAACCCAGTCGTAAGAACCCGGACTCGCTTGCCACGCCGCTAAACTTGCAGGTGGAGTGTTGTTAAGATTCGCATTGATCGTCGTTTGCCAGCCGGGATAAGAAACGCCGTTGTGATACACAACATCGGCAACGCCGGAAGTGATATTATAGGTTGTGAGCGCACTCCATATTCCCACAACATTATTCAGGCGCGGTGTTCGGCTCTTCTGAATACGTATCTCTATTTTGAAGCTGCTTTTAGCTCCTGAATAGATAGGGGGCAAAATCCACTGGGTTACACTCATAGTGCGATCAAAGAAATTCCCTGTTCATAGGTCACACTATTCTCATACACGCTTCCTTGTGAGATACTAAAGTTCTTAGCGCGGAGCGTAGAATGCAATTCATTCACGGCATGAACAACAGCGGAGTTGTCACTTTGACCGTGTGACGCTTTCGAAGGAGCATAATTCGCAACATAGCCACCGGAAGCATATCCTTTTGTCGCATTATGAAGTGATTCTAAATTCCCAACACCAATGCGATCCACGGATTCCGCGCTCATGACGTATTCCCCGGCGTGAACGATTCCAGCGGGTTTATATTTCCCACCGCTTCCAGTCCAACCACCGCCTGACAATCCCATGAATCCCAACGCTCCACCTGCAACAGCCATCCCCGAACCAGACATTCCCAACAAACCTTGCGCCGAAAGGAGCGAGGACTTCGTTCCCGTTGCGTTGACACCCATTGAATTGAGCAACGGAGAAAGCAGTGCGCCGGAACCCGGAACAATTAAGTTCGCGGCAATCGGTGCAAGCTTACCAAGCAATCCCAACGCTTCCGAATGAAACGGCGGTTTCTTTTTCGTGCCGTTCCAATTATATTCGTCGGGCGGAGTTTTGTATGTGAGTGCGCCGACAATGTCGGGTAGGACTCCGTTAATAGCTTGCTTTGCTTGCGCGGTTGTAACGCCTTTTGTAGAACCGTCCGCGTTCGTGCCTTTCGCACCCAACGGATCGTCACCGCCTAAGAGTGCCCAGATCGTTCCGGGGTCTGTTACGGAGCCGCCACCGTCGTATCCTCGGACGAAGCCGCCTTTGTAGAACTCCGAGGCTTCCCCCGTAGCTGCGGAGAATAAACGATCCCCCAAATAATCCCCCCCAATATGAGAACCAGCGTGCTCCAATCCATGTGCTGCCACCTTTCCTAAAACGGTACTAAGTACCTTCTCCCCTAATTCGGTTCCTTCAAACGCTTCGACACCCAGCGATGCAAAGTGTCCGAGCCCCGCTCCCGCTAAAAGTTTAATGGATTCTTCGGCGGGAAGTGTAACTAATTTTTTTAACGCTTTCCCCCGAATCTCACGGTTCTTCTTTACCTCGGCAACCGTTTCATGAAAGTCTTTGGCTTCTTTTTTATCCCTCTCGTCCTCCATCCAAATTTCAGAAGCCGCATTCGAATTCTTTATTTGCTGTTCAATGGATGGCGTTTTATGGAAATCTGTTTTGCGCCGTGTTGCATCAGCCGTAATTACACTCTCGCCTTTATGCAAATACGCAAGCCCGTCGTAAGGAACGAAATCTACGCCATCTTTATACGGTTTAATCGGTTTATCCGGCTTGCCGCTTCCGTTCGGTATTCTTTCGATCAATGCCGCCGCAACCGCACCCGCTAACATTCCCCATTGCTTCGTATCGTTGTTTACACCCTTCATTTGTCCAGAGATTTTATCCATAATCTCTGAAACTTTGGTGTAATTTTTTACGGATTTTTCTTCGGCTATGGTTTTTGCATCCTGAATCGCTGTAATCTTATCATAGCCCTCTTCACTTAACAGGCCGAGCAGTCTGTCCTTTTGTTCTTTCGTTGCGTCGAGCTTATTTATGCGAGCTAATTCATCGTTATACCAATTAATTGCTTGCTCTTCTTCTTTGTCGTATTTATTTTTGATGAGATCGGTTTGCTTGTCACGAATTTCTTTTTCAATGGAAATAAGTGACGCGGCGCGAGTCTTTTCATCGGCAAGTTGGCGCATGATATTCTCATGGTCGAGTGCGGCAACTTGATTTGAAGATTCGGATAACTTTTTGTTCAGTTTATCAATTTCAGTTACCACATCCCCGCGCCGTGTGATTTCTTCTTGCGCTTGCTCGCCTTCAATGCCCGGCAACTTAGATTGTAATTGTAAATTCGTTAAATACGCTAATTGATTCACATAATCTTCTTGCTGTTGGTCGAGATAGAACTTTTTTATCTCGTAGGTTTTAGCAATAACCTGTTTTTCATTCGCACCCGTTTCGGCAAACGCATTAACTTCCCGTTCCATCGAAAGTTTTCTGTCTGCATCCAGCGTGAGATCGGATTGCTTCGAAGCTTCTTCGCGCTCTTTGTATAAATCTTTGAACGGTTGGTTTTCGGGAGCATCGTTCGTTCGGATTGCTTTCGGCCTTTTGCCTTTACCGTCACCCGTAAAATCATGTTTACCATGATAAAGTCCATCGCTCGTAGTGCCCAAAAGATTCGCGGGGTCAAGATTCGCCATCCCGCCATTGAGTGAAATGGATTTATATTTTTCCGACGAAGGAAGATCGCCGGACATCCAATCGCCGCCGCCGCCGCCCGGAGTCGTATCTTCTCCTATAACACCGCTAAATAAGCTGTGCCCCGGTTTCATGTCGAGAAATTCCCAAATATGATATACCGTTGCCGCGAGCTTTTCGGATTTGTCGATAACCTCAACAAGTTTCGGAATTAATTTGTCGAGTGCGCCGGGAATTTTATCTATTGCATCTTTATATTTGAAGAACGCATCAATGCCAACGTTCTTAATCTGTTCCCACTCGCCCGTCATTTGATCGTTGAATGTCGCGGAGCGTTTTGCTGCCATATCAACAGCGTCACTTGTTCCCGTTACGGCGGCAGTGTATTCAGCGAACGTAGTGGTCTGATCGAAAATTGCCTTTGCAACATCGGAAGATCGTTTGGCGAAAATAGACTGAGCGATACGTGCCCGGTCTACTGGGTCTTTAATCTTACCTATGGCAGTTCCAAGCGTTTCAAACGCCTTCCCCGCTCCCACCACTTGAGGATTTATGTCATAGTAAGTAAGTCCTAATTTCTTAACCGCCGCTTCCGCTTTGTTGGAGACAGGAGCTTGCATTTGCAGGAGCAGTGCTTTTATTTGATTCCCCAATTCGGGAATGTCTTTGCCTGAATGCCCTAATGCTTCCGTGAGCGCGACGGTTTGTTCGATAGACATTCCCGCTTCGTGTGCGGTACTGCCGAACTTTGCAATCTGTTCTATCAATGCTGGAATTTGAACGTTCGCTTGTCGCGCTCCCGCCGCGAGTACGTTCATGATATTTGAAAACTTTGCTTGCGCGTCAACGTCCGTAACCTTTCCACCGAACATGTTGAACATGTTTCCCAATGCCGCCCCGGACTCCTCCGCCGTTAAACCGGAAGCCTTCGACAAAGTCATTACAGAGTTTGTCATCGAATTCAGGAGCGGAATGTTCTTCGTTACATCTAATCCGAGGGAGTTAATTGTTTCGCGGTACGCATCAACGGCATCCGTTGCATCGACGTGAAACTTCTTAGCTTGCTCTTCTGCTCTTACGCGAAGTCCATCCAGCGCAGTTCCCGTAATTCCACTTTGCGCGGAAAGCGTGGCGAGCTTGTCCTGCATGTCGCCACCCTGTTTCACTGCGAATATAGCCGCAGAACCGAACGCCGTTAGTGCCGTCGTGAGCAGTCCGAGTCCACCAGCCCAGCCGCTTCCTCCGCCCATTCCGATCAATCCAGCCATCGAAGCACCGCCACCGCCAATCATTCCCGCTCCGCCCATTAATAGTTTCTTTAGAACAGACTCTATCCCACCGCCCCCGCTCAGAAGACTCCTGCCTAAGCCAAGAATGCCATATTGACCTCCGGCTCCTTTATTTACTACTTCTGAACGAGCCTTAAAAATGCGAGCGTCAATTTGCTTTAACTCGTTCTCTGCTTTCAGTCGCGCCTGAACTTCCGCACGGGTTGCGGAATCCATATTCTTCGTGAGGGAATTAAACATGTCCCGCGATAATGCCACGCGACGATCATACTGCAACCCTAAATCTTTTGTGGAAAGAGTAGAGATTTTCTTCTCTTCTTCGCTTCGTCGCAACCCGGAAGCGGCAATAGCGAGATCGGCATCTCTGGAAAACTTAGCACGGGACGCGGAACTTGCCTTCGCCGATTTTACAACTTTTCCATCCGTGTCAATGGCGGTTTTTCCAATATCCTCAAAGTTCTTCTTAATTCCCGATAAGTGTTCCGAGTTGAACGCTTTGGAATTCGAATCGAACTTAATAAATACCCGCGCTTCAGCAGCCATGAGTCAAAAAATGAATTAAGAATAGTGCCGCGAAAAACAGAGCGAAGAAAAGGACGAATCGGAATAAGACTCTTTTCATTCGGGTTTCTCCGTTAAGTAATCCTGAATTTTAGAATATGCAATACGCTGAAAATGCTTCCGAAGCGTGACGGAAAGCGGAATGTCCATTGCCAACGTCGCTTCCGCGAAATCCCCTTGACAATAAAGAAGCATGTCCATGAACGTTACATCCTCTTCGGGAACGTAATCGGTCAGACGGATGGGTTTTCCGTCGCCGGAGAATCTATCGTATTGCTCTCGGATTGTTCGGCAAGCAGCTTCTTCCAGCCTTTTTTTTCGGAATACCAATCCCAAAACGCCTGAGCCTCACCCGGCTGTGCATGTTCATAGCATTCCGTAATTACTTCCCTGTCTGTCTTGCGTGGAAATTCTTTCTTCGTTTGATTCGTGGGTTTAGCGACAGCCGTTAAAAATTCCACCGTGCCGTTGTACCCATCCATCAATCCGTTCGCTCGCCACGCATCATAAGAGCAAGAACCTCCCGTGTCCTTCAAATGAGCGATAGCCCAGCCGGAATCCACACGCTGATCGAGTGCCGGAGTAATATCCTCCGGCACTTCGAATGTAAAACCATGAATCGTTAAGAACATTAGTATCCTAATTGAGTAAATGTAGTGGCAGTGGCGGCGAGTGTTCCGGTTACTGTGATCGCATTCGTGAAGTCATACGGATATTCCGCCGTGAGATCAATCGTAAGTTTACCCGTATCGTCACCGTGCGAGGCGTTCAAATCTGGCTTTAATCCCGTTGCGAACGTTGTAGCAACATCGCCATAATCATTGAGCACCACAGCATACGTTCCCGCAACGGCATTCCATGTCGGCAATGCCTGTAAGTTCGTGGGATTCATTTGGAGCGTGGAAATTTTCACGTTCACCTTACAGAACCGTGAATAAGTCAAGCCCTGATTTCCCATAATGGGAACGCTTTCCTCCGTGTATTCTGTCGAATCGTCTAACTCGCCGACCACGACAGCGTTCACCGTGACGTTCTTATATCCCGGACGGTACGCATGTCCCGGCGTTGCCAGAGTTACAAGACCGTTCGTAGTTCCCGCCGCTGCGGTTATTCCGGCATACGCTGCCGCTTGCGACATAAGTAATGCGAATTGAGTATCCGTGAGAATCGTCTCGAATGTCACGGTCACAGTGCGTTCCTTCATTTGCGACACCTGCGCCTTATATCCGATACCGCACAAATTTGTAGCAGTAGGAGTGGTGAACGTTCCGGCTGGAGCCGTAAAGCTAAATTTGTTCGAGTTGAGGTCGGAACACCATACTTGACATGCGTCCTGTGAAAGTAATCGTAAATTATTAATGAAGTCCTGACCGGAATAAATACATTTTACGGTTCCCTTCACCTGATACCAAAGTGTCTCTGTCGCGGTTGCTACGTCAACCTGTTTGATCGTCGTGTAGGTTAAGATTCCGCCCTTTTCAGCGCGGAGCGGTAACTTCATGCACTCAAAACTTCCCGAAGCGTTGACCTTCGGAAACCCTTTCGTGCAAATGAATACCTCCAATAATCGACCGATTAAGACTCCGGTCTGTGTGGTTACTTGTCCTTGAAATGCTGCCATGATGTTAGTTCCTTATTAAAAAAAGTGGTTGTGTGCCCTGAATGGTTAGTCCTGCTTTTCCAGCAGCAATAGCAACTCCGGCTATCGTCGGAAGTGTAATTTCTGGTATCTGGAATAATTGAGCATTGCCACGAAATGAACCGCTAACCGTCACTTCGTCAACGTCTTTCAATTCCAATACTAAATTCTTTGCCTCGTTTATGTTGCCGATGACACCGTGCTCGATAACGATACCCGTCCCATTGCCTAAGAAAATAGACTCGCATTCCGGGCATTCATAGCCCTGTTTTCCATCTGAACGCGGTGCGTGGGTTACGGCTCCACAATACGGGCACTCAGGAATCGCATTAGAGCGCGTTTCCTGCCTCGCTACGGGCTTTTCGGCCTTTGGTGCGGGAATTACGACGGCCTGTTCAGCCACCGGCACGGGAGCCGCTTCTGTTTTGATTTCTTCTGTGTCTAACATAATTGATTTACTGCTTCTAAAATCTTTGGAATACTCATGCCATCCATGCAACGCGCCGATCCTCGGCTCTCACATTGCTGAAATCCATTGTCATAATTCCGGTAACAGGGGAGCTTGCATTTTACAGGTTCGCCCTGAACGCCGATAAACTTTAGATCGGAATATCTCGCATATTGCTCCATCGTTTCCGGCCCGGTTACTCCGAAGATACCAACGGCGGGAACTCCTAAAGCACACGCGAGATTCAACGGCCCGGAATCCACCGATACAACCGCCTTCGCATTGTAAATGAGATTCGTTAATTCCTTCAAATTTCCTGCTACGAAATGATGCTCTGAATTGAACGGCTGAATTTTGTCGCGGTAAATGTTCACACGCGGAAGCCAAACCGTTTCCATTCTCGCAGAAAGCCGTTCGTATAATTCCCGTTCTTTCGCTTCCGGCAACGAGCGGAATTTCTCCACCGCACTCCCGCAAAAAACGAGATACGGTTCCGATTCTATTTTACACGGAGCAAGATATTCTACATAGTCGAAATGCTCCGGCAATTCCGTTTTTATCATTTCCGCGAATTGTTCCATCCGAGACTTCGGCATATATCCGAGTCTGATTTCTTCGCGGGAACTCCATTCGGCTAACCAATAGCTTTTATCGAAACGCGGTTTCAGCATTTCATCCTGACCCGCCGCTTGTAAGAAAGCAACGTCACGGAACATCCCCGAATAATACTTCCGAGCCATTACGGTTACATTGTCCGTCTTACTCAAAGAAGCAATAGCGGGAAGGGATGAAATCATATCACCCGCTCCGCAACATTCCATGATGAGTAAAATCTTCAAGATCGTTTTCATACGCTTGCAATCGAATAAGGCCAAATGTCTATTTTCAGCGTTAACGTTGTCGTGTACCACGGCGGAGGTAAAACATGCGTCCCGCCAAACCGTCGCATTACAGTTCCGTGCGAACCTTTTACCACTTGACTCCATGTAAAATACCACTTCACATTACCTTGCGAATGAACAAAAATGTTCGGACTGCCTTCCAACGGCTGACCTCCCGCGTAATCCTGCAACCACATCATCATGGCTTGCTCAATGTTCAAAAGATCGGCCTGTAAATCAACGAAGTTCCCGTCTTCGTCCTTATCAAACGAATAAAGATAAACATCGAAATCAATTTCTTTTTGAATGCCGCCCTTGCCGTCCCTCCCTGCGATCATTACAAAATCGCTTGCACCCATGTTATATTCCGTTGATCCGTACCATGCGCGAAGTGCTGGAAGTTGAGCGTTACTCGGCGTGACATTCTCCTGAATTAAAATCGCTCCGCGTTCCGCACTCTTAAAAATGTTCTCCGTTCCCGTTACGTCTTTTAGCAACGCGAAACGCGCAAGGATTTCATCCACTGCGCTATTCACTAATGCGTATGACATTTGAGGAATCATATCGTTGTATGTAACATTAATTCCAAAGCCTTTTCCATTACCGGAATATCTTCTTTCACGTTCACGCCGAGAACATTATGATGGTACTGCCATTTCGAATGCTTCATTTGTCCAAGCATGATCGGCATGTGGTCTTCATCCACCGTTAATTCGTTCTCATTATACCGCCCTAAAGATTCCATCGTTGCACCGGAAAATTCCATCGTCTTAATATCCGTTACAAGTCCGGCTTCTTCTCGCTTCTTTTCCTGTCCGGGAGAGTACGTTCCGCCTTTTTCTCCACCGTGAACATCTTCGGATTCTTGAGCGTGAAAATCTTCCCAACGAGGGAAACGGGAACCCGTTGCATCTAACCCTTTTGCCGTTCGTCTCTTAATCTGACCGCGCTCCGCGTCTATCGCAACCGGAACAGCCATTTGAGCCGCCGATTCGATGCGTAGTAAAAGAGCGGTTACTTCGGAGAAATCTATCATTATTGCGTTCGTGTTGCGACAAAATAAGAACCGGGAGCGGTCGCAATAGCGGTTCCCGAAGTAACCTTTAGCATTTCAGCGGAAAGTGTCCCTGCCGTTGCTGGCCCCGTTGTAATTGTTCCGAAAATCTTCACAAAACCTACACCCGCAACCGTCGTATAGGCCCCCGTTGCTGTTGCGCTTGCAATTATATCATCCCATCGAAAGGTTGCTCCCGCCGTTGCCGTTGAGCCGAACGCAGTTGCTCGCCACGGATGGCAAGACGTGTCGGGAATTAATAGTCCAAATTCAATTCCATTTGTGGTCGAAGAGGAATCTTTAATATAAAACGTGAAATCCCATTTCTGATTCGCCCCAACGGTGAATCCCATGCCCGGAATTGCCGCAAGTGTTTGGCTCGTAGTAGTATCCCACGCGGCAAGCGGCAAATTATAGGAACCGAGATTGTTCATTGCCGCCGTGAACGTGGTTGCTCCCGTTCCTCCCGCCGCAACGGGAACATTGCTCCATGTTGGGTTCGATGTTGCACCTGCACTTGTCAAAACATGAACGGCAGAGTCCGCGCTCGTTTGCGTCGGCAATAAGAATTGTATCGGTGCGGGATTGAGCTTGCCGGAAGGATAATTCCCGATAGACGTATTCTGCGTGAACCCCAAATCGGGAGAACTCACTTCATACGCTTTTACTACCGGAATACCCGCGATCTTACCGATTGAAAGCAACGAGTTCATAACTGAGTCCGGCTGTGAGCCGTTGTTTCCATCGTAATGTTTCAGCGTATCGGTTCCGCAACATTGGAACGGCGTGTAATACACGCGATGAAACGGCTGTGCCATCGCACTCGAAACTAATGCCAAGAAAATAATGAATGTTTTCATGTTGTTCTAAAAAAAAGCCTTTCTTCGTTTGCCCGTTGACTTGATAAAATCTGTCGCTATTCCAGTTCCGTCCAAACTTGGTCGTAACAATCCGAATGCTTTTTCTTCTAATTCTTGCACCCGCGTTAGTTGCGTCTTAATTGCCGGAGGCATATAAGTATAACTCCATTCGATTCTCGCGCCGACCGGAACATCCATCGAATATGCCCTAAGATTCATTAACGTGCGTTCATACCCGCACGTTAATAATTCCTGCGGATTAATAAGGAAATCAATAAGCGAATCGTCCGTAAATGCCACCCAGTTCGGGACAGCCATCGTTCCCTGATTGATGTATAAACGTTGCGCTGGCATATCGCCACCTGTTGCAGCCGAACCTACGCCTAAAAACTCTCCGGTTCCCGCTACTCCGACAAGTAATGAATTCGTTACCGGAGCTTGTACGATGAACAAGCGTGGAAAGAGTTGACTCGCCACGCCGAACACTCCGCTCGTTGCAACCGTCATCGAAGAATTATCGGGAAATGCCGACATGTTCGCCAATGTCAAGGGACGATTTACGTCCCCGACATTAGCAACAGCGTCAGCATAAGCCTGAAAATCCTTCGCTTGTTGAATCTTTCCCTGCATGAAGGTTTGCATCGAAGCCAGATCGTCAGGGAAATCCTTTCGGAACTTCGCTATCAGCGTTTGACGGTAGAAATCGGTCGTAAGATCAATTCCTACCGTCTGCACTAAAGCATCTCGCTGTTCGTTGCTATTCGCCGAGAGCAAGTTCCCCATACCATCCGCGCTTTTGTTTGCGTAAAAGCCGGAAGGAGTCCATTGCTGCACAACGGTTGTCCACGGATTCATTATTTCAATGAACGATTAAGAGGGTGTAACCGCAACAATAACCGCACTCGCCGAAGTGAGCGCGGAACTCAACTGCACAAGATTCTTGGCAATCGTATTCCCGCCCACCGTTATCGTCGGCTTCGTCACTTCCAATGTACCGGCAAGCCACGCATCGACGCGACCCGTTAGCGATACTGGAATTCCGAGTCCTATTTTCGGGCTGGCTGTTACCGTAATCGTTACAGAAGCACCGTTCGCTACTTGTGTATAGCTCAAAAGCGAAGCAAAAGCATTTACCGAAGTAACTGCCGTCGCCTGTCCCGCCGTATAAGCGGGAAGGGTTTCCGTAATAACATTCCCGTTCACATCCAAACCTACAACAATGTCCGATACCGCCGTAACATTACCCGTTGTTCCGCTCGGCGTTGCTACGATGCAGCGTGGAACGTCCGGCTGATGAGCGAATGTCGTAAACACCTGATTGCTCCCTGTGTCGGCATGTCCCGCCAAAATAGACAAGCCGCTTCCAAGCGCGGGACTTCCCATTGCAAGGGTTAGCCCAACACCCTTCGGAACCCAATTCGGGTTGCTCGGAGTCGTGGAGATGTTCACATACGGAATCGCCGGACACGTTCCGCCCGATACTCCGCCCGTTGTGGTCGAAGCAATAGAAACGGAAGGTGTTGTACCCGTAAGGTTTGCTCCATTCGCCGTAAACAATGGAACATTTGCGAATGCCATCGTTCCCGACATGGTCAAAATGAAAGTTCCTATTCCGGAACTCGCCGTACCAGTGGAAACAACCACGTTGTTTGTGCCAAACGTAGTATTCAGCGCATTTTGCATGTTCGTTACGTCTGTGGAATTCGTTCCGCTCCATGTGATCGCAGCCGTTGTAAGCGGCAATGCGCCATATTGCGGCGACTGTCCGGTAATCGTATAAGTGCCACCCAAACCGGAACCCGCGAACGTCAACGTTTGAATTGCGCTGTTGCAGCTACCGCCAGCGAATACAAGCTCATCGCCAATCGCAGCACCGCGATTGGTTGCCCATACTCCCGGCGTTGTAACCGTAACGGCAACCGTCGCACCAGCACCAACGAGATTGTTCGCACTTACCGTTAATGCTCCGGCCTGATTCATGGCTCCGCGATACTTCTGGAACGTAACAGTCATATTGCCAACGCCACTCGAAAGTGTGCTGTTTGCAACCACCGTGTTACCCGCGCCGAAAATCAAATCCATTCCAGCCTGAGTATTCGCCACCATCGTTCCTGTTGTCGCGCTCCACGTAATTGCGCCGGAATCAACTCCAAACTGAGCGAGATTAAACGTGCCGCTCGTCGGCGTTGCGCCAATAGCAATCGTCTGAACTTCATTTGTCCCATTGCTGGGAACTGCGTTTGTTCTATATCCTAACATGTCTTTGTCCTTTCTTTAATTAAGTGCCGTGACGGGAGCTATTAACTCCCGTCCACAAAGCATGATTAGTGAGTAAGATCGCTAATGGTTGAGAATGCAAGCGTCCGGTAAACCAGAAGTGCAGCGCGTAAATAAATCACGAGCGTCCACTCCAAGTTCGTGCGATCATTGCCAACGCGAGAGACATCCATTGTAAGCGGCATGTTCGGGAAGAAGCATAGTGCGCTATACAAATTAAAGTCACCCGTGATCGCCTTGCCAATCGTAAAGCGCGGCGAGGAATAGATCGGCACACCAAGTACGCGAATATCATTCGCGGCATCGGGCGGACCGTAAATGTATTGCTCGAAACTATTTTTGAGCAATCGAATAGCACGATAATCCGAAGTGTGAATGCCAACCAATGAAGGGTCACACACGCCGTTCACGCGGCATATATCGACACCCTGCACAAGCGCATCAACGTTCGTTTGCTGGTTCCCAAGATTATCCGTATTCGCCAAACGGCTGTAATTCGGCAAGCCGCGATTATAGAATCCCGTGAGGTTGCTCGATAATCCGTTGCCCACGAGAAGCGCGTTCTCAAATGCAACGTTAGTACGAAGCAAGCCTTGCGTGTCAAGCCATGAACGCATGTAGGGAGCATCTGCCACAAGCTCTTCTGAGAACTTATAGTACGTTCCGATCACACTCGCGTTCTCCGTAACAGGAGACGTTGTGAAATCGGACTGAGCGAGTCCACCTGCTTCTGCGCGAGCAGCCGCATTGTTGTCATACGCCGTCTCCGCACGGAACTTAACTGGCGAACCTCCGGCCTCTATCTTTGGCAGATAGTCCTGAAAGCGTGGAACCCAAATCGGCAACGGAATAACCGGAGCCGTAAGCGTAGGCCACGTTGCTGTGTTGCTCGTTAGGATGTCGTTCGTTGCGCCGAAACCGTTCCTGCGTGGGTCATAGCCATCAATCGATGACTGAAATCCACCGCGCGTGTTCAACATTTGTGTGTCGAAACTTCCGTTCCGCATGAATCCCTGATATTCTTTTGAATCAACAAACATGGAACCGAAACTGCCATTACCGCCGTCCTTTTTCGAATTCCCAGCAATAAGCGGGTTCGCAGTCGTGAGTTCAGCGTTCAGTTCGCTCTGCCTTTGATCGAGCGAGGATAGCTCACTATTGAAACCCGAAATCTTGTCCACCGTCACGTTAAGTTCCGTCGAACGCCCCTGAAACTCTGTTAACTTGCTATCGACAAGTCCCGTATGCCCCCCTGTCTCTGCGAGGAGCGCAGTCTGTTTCGCTGAAAGTTCGTCACGTTTTGCGCGGAGTGCCTTTAGATCGGCATTCGTAGATTCGCGCTTTGCATTAATTTCTTCTTGTTTTGTCATTGTAAAAGTTAGAATTTGACGCCCAAACCGCGAGCGCGAATCATTTCATATTCTGCTATCGCTTTTTGACCGTCAGTGATTGGTTTTTCTTCTGTCGTTTTAGGTTCCAACAGAGCTACGACAACAGGCTCCGCGAATTTAGCAATAATTCCATCTACCTTCGTCTTCCACTCACCGAGTCCAGACTGTAAGGCTAAAATGGATTCTTTCTTGGAAGCAGAAAGCTGTTTGCCACCGGCAATCTGACGAGCTACCAGCCCGTCCCAACTTTCAAGCGTTGCCGGAACTCCTACCAGAATTTCCGCCGTCGCTTCTTTCACTTTCATCGTTGTAAAATCTTTTAGGGTCGCTGTTACGATTTCTTCATCGTCATCTTGTGCCGCAGTAACTATTGACCCGTTTAATGTTGACATAATTGTTGCTGGTTTTTGTAACCGTATAATCGTTTGCTCCATCGTACCAATGGAATCTATCATCTTCGCAGACTTCGCTGCTTTCGCTAACAGCATTCGGCCTTGCCCGAAATCACTTCGCACTTTGTCGGAAGAAAGGCCGCGAGCCTTTGCTATAAAATTTGTGAATGATTCTCCGATAGTCTCTACTTGACTTTGATAATACGCAAGCGCGTCGTCAGAAAGCGGAGCATCGTGGTTCCCTTCAGACTTGAATTTGCCGTAGGTGATGTAGGTCGGATTGGAACCCTCCATTTCGTTCATCTTGGAAAGATCGTCGTGAACTTTAATCACACCAACAGAACCCACCCAACCGCTTGGCATACAAACGATTTCATCTGCCGCGCAACTAAGCCAATAGGCCGCACTTGCTATCATGGGATCGGCAACGGCAATGATCGGTTTCTTTCCGCGTGACGCAAGTATCTCGTTTGCCGCTTCCTGAATGCCCAATATACTTCCACCGGGAGAATCCACATCAAAGATAATGGCAGAAACTGATTTGTCATTCATCGCTTCACGGAACGAACTCATAAAATCATTTACGGAAGTTCCACCGCTTATTTGCTGCATGAAATTAACCTTTTGGTCGATGACTCCGTACATTGGAATGACTCTGATTCCACCCGCTTGCGCCTGTTGACCGTTGCGCTGAATCATTCCGATACGCGCTTGAATCTCTTCTTGCGATAACGTTTCCCCCGAAATACGATGCGCGAGTAAGCTGCACATAATATCCAGCGTTTCCGGGCGAATCGCCCAGAACTGACTGGAAAAATACTGGCGGAAGTTCGGGTATTTAGATTCCATGTTATTCTCCACTCTGCGGATAACTTACCGCACTTGTTACCGCACTAAGTTCATCGCCACGCGGGTCGTCCTTCGGAAGCGGCTCCTTGCCAATATCCTGACGATATTCGTTCCGAACCGTGCCACCAGCTTGGAATTCCATTGTCGCTTGCTTGCGATTGTCAAGCATATCTTCTTGCAATGCGATTACGTCTGCCGTATCGGGTTCTATGGTAAAATCACTCGTGCCATTTCCGAAGGGATGGTTCGCCCAATTCTCACGCTGAAAAACCGCCGTTAATGTCTTCGCGTGATTCGTAGCAAGTGAAAGCACGGAGTGCCGGACAAAGCCCACGCGAGCTTGCCGCACGTTGTCATAAGTAGAAGTTCCAAGTCCCGCCGTGAATCCCACATAAACTATATCGGCACGGGCCGCTACGCACAACCGAACTTCGGGACGCGCTCCAAGTCCAGCAACATCCATCTTACGAAAGTCTGCGAATACACTTTCAACTTTGTTCCCGCCTCTTACGACAACGGGATTGAACTTATTTACACCGCTATATTGCTGCTGAACTTCCGCCTTCGTTTGATCGAATTCGGAACTGTCCCAGTCTTTCGATTCAGGAGCAAGTGAGAATACCGTTGAAAGAAATTGTCCATTCTTCAGCAAGTCCAGAGGGAACTGCGTTATCTGCGAGTCCGCATTCGCATCAATAAATGCCGCTGTAAACGGTGAAACGGAAAGCTGTGGCTGTAATGGATTGATCGAATGAAACCGAAGCGTGACAACATTTTTATTATCTACTTCCTGAGGATAACCGCCTTGCAATGGCTGGAAAACATAATTCTTAATCCAACTCTCGTAAGATAAATCCGCACCACCAATGGGAACGGGTCTTATTTCCTGAACCGAGTGAGGTCGATAACCGAACACCTGCCCGTTCGGTGTTCTGTATAGATATTGGTGCGAAGCTCCACCCAAAAGAATATAAACGGCGTTGTAAAGTGCCGCGTCGGAACCTGACATGTCTTTGTTCGGATGGTCAAGCACATATTGCAATGGATGGTCGAGCCACGGTTCGCCTTTTGCGTTCTTCACCACCATCCTGATTTGAGGATAGTGCATGGCATAGCACGTTGTTATTCCGAAGATCGCCGCCGTTGCTAAATATCCGTTCCGCGCATCGCTCGAAAAGCTATAATCGTTAATCCCCATTGGGTAACGAGTGAGCGGAGACATCAACGGGTTCGCCGTCTTGGGTGTCTTTACTGAACGCCCCTGAATTAGATCGGTATTGGTGGCAGCACGAATACGAATGCTATCGGAACCGCTTGACACCACGCGGTATTCGGCGGGGATAGCTAATTGAGCATTCATAAGAATGCCTCCAAGCAAAAGAGCAAACGTAAAACGGGAGAATCGGTTATCCACATTCGTTTCTAAAAATGAGAAAGCTCCATCACTGGTTTTCAGTGCGGAGCTATGGAAACGAATGTGCCCTTTGCGCCTTCGATGCTTCAGTTGTTAATGGGCGCTACATAATTATTTGAGGAAGCGTTCCAATGTAAAACATGTTTTACAAATGAATCCCTTTTTCCTTGTGGTGAATTGTGTAACGCTTTTTGCCGACTAAATCATCCTGCGTCTCATTCTCGAATACGAGCTGCTCGATGCCGAACTGATCCCCCGGCTTGCAGGGAAAATCAACGGGCTTGCCGTTCGGTGGAGTAATGCGTATCACGTAGTGGAGTTTAGGTTCGGGCATTAATGCGTAGTTATTGTTTTTGCCATCGGCTTTTCTTCCGGTTCCTCTGCAATAGAATCAATGGTGAACTTTTCTTTCGGCAAGTTCCAGCGTCCGGCGAGCATCTGTTTCGCTGTATCGTCGCTCGGCTTCGTTTCTGATTCCATGTCGCGGCGTTTGCCGTATTGATCGCCGTCGATGTGGTAACGAATGCAATAGTTCATACAATGTGATTTGACATTTTACTTTTACCCGTCACGCCATCATGGGTCATTACTTCGCCGTCTATTGGGTCATCATTACCATTCTCGAATTTCAAACCATCATCGGAATAAACAAGCGGGAGCGTTACCTCGTAAAACTTTCGAATCCACTCCTCGGTTCCGTCCACCTTATTCGAATTGAAATAATCGTTAAGCTGTATGCCATTATAGAACTTAGTGAAGCCACCCTGACAGGAACTTAGATAAGCAATAGCACGAACGGGCTTCGCTTGCTTTTCCGGTCGTACTGTTTCGGCCGGAAGTCCCAATGCCTGTAAGTGTTTAATGTCATCTTTCACCACCTCGACCGCTCCGCCGATACCCGCCTCCTCAGTGAGTTTCCATTTTGCCTGCGGGAATAATTCCTTCATCATTTTAGCAACCTGCAATCCGAACTGACCGATATTCTTGCGGCGGTTCACGTTATCCCAATGCCCGTAATGCTGCCAGAGCGTGTGAACGAGTGCTCCGCAATAAACGCACGGTTCTTTTTGAGCGGCTTTCAATGAACCCCACGTCCAATCGCCATCCTCGGAATCGGTGAATGCGACATCGTAACCTAAGCGCACGGCTGTAACTTTCGTAGGGTCAAACATCATGCAAAACGGCTCATACCAATCCCGCCGAATCGCATTACCCTCCGGTGTTGCGGGGTTCTGATTCGCTTGTCCTGCAAAACGAAAGCCTAAAATCTTTTTCAGCTCCTTCACTTCTGCTGCTGGGAATCGCACCGGGTCGGCAATCTCACCTTTCACTATTCGCGGGTCTTTGATTATCCCTAAACTCGTTACGCATTTCTTACTATCGTATTCCAATGGAATTATTAATTGCTCGAAATTCAATCCTAATTCTATGACGTGTCCCGTTGCATCTTTGGGGTGTGTTCGCTGCTGAACAATGACCCAGCGATCTTCTGCAAAGCTATCGGAGCGTGTTGACAGATTATCAATTCGCATGTTCGTGGATTCACGGTCAACGGAGGACTCCACCTTATTCGTATCGTTCGGGTCATCGAAAAACTTGTACTTAGCTCCGAACCCTGTTTGTTGTGCGCCTGAACCTATGCTTATCCTGCTGCCCGTTTTATCATTCTCGTAATACCCCTCACTGTCTTTTGTGATTATGAATCTGTCTGGAAATATCTCTTTGTATTGCCGTGAATCGAATAACTCCCGCGTGTGCCGTGCGTCCCTTAGTGCAAGAGATTGAGCATAAGTCATGTAAAGAAATCTCGCTTCTGGCTCCTGACCCCAAACCCATGCAGGAAAGAACACGCTCGTAAGATTCGACTTCAGCGAACGGAAGTAAACATTTATCAGCAACTTCCGAATCTGTCCTTCATAAACAGCGGTGAGGTGTTCGCTGATCGCACCGATCACCCAATTATCCTGAAACGGCGAAGACTCACGAACATTCCAATGCGCTTTCGTGAATGCTCTTAAATCTGTCTGGGCATCCCGTATTAATAATTCACGCTTTGCCTTTTCCTGAATCGCACGGGATTTTATATCCATTTAGAACATGAGGAACAAAAACTTAATCTTCGGACGGCACAACCGTTATATTATTTGTTCCTGCTTCTGTTGAATTTATAGATTCAATCACTTCATATTCTGCTTCCGGTATCGCCAAAAGCATTCCATCCTGCTCCCTGTATTTGTCTGGATTAGCTATTACGTGCGTTAATTCGTCTTTCGATAACTCTTCCCAGCGTTTGCCCGTGAAGGTGTGATGAAGGTCAAGGGAGCCGGAATACTTGTTATCGGTTGGCTGAACTGCTTTGCCATAAAGCCTGTCTAAAACGATGTTCAGCGCGCGGTGTCTGTCTATCGGCTCCGTTGCCATTTCAGCGTCTTCTATCGCTTGCATGAGCATTCGATCTTCGCGGTTTATCGGCATTCCGTCCAATAGAAACGAGCCAACATCTTCATTCAGGAACCGCCGTATCTTCGTTTTGAGCGTTGGGCGTTTGCCGGACATATTCCGCGTTCCGGGCTTGAAGTCTGGTAAAAGATTCGCCCTGCTATTCGGATGTTGCCCGTTTGGGTATCGCTGTAAAGTCGCTGTATCGCCCTGCATTCATCGAATAACCGCACAATGGGATGTTTTAGTTCACCGGAATCTTTCGGTTAAACCTGAGAACTGAATGATACCGACGTTTAGGAGATTCCCTTTTCCCGCTTGCCGAACCTCAATGGTTTTCGCGGATAGATATTCTATCTATCTATCGGCTCCCGTTCGCTGAAGCGTTTGGTGTAGCAAACGGTGTAGCGTTCGCTTTCTTTTTCTTGGTTGCACTTCCGCCCTTACTTGCACTTGCCCTATTAACGGCGCACTTTTTATCGTATTGCACTCTTCGTTTTTTGAAGCCTGAACTCCAAAGAATTCCGTGCTCAAAATGAAACAGGCGGAGCGCAACGCATTGATTTATGAACTTTGTGAACCATTCGCTTTTTACATCCAATTCGTCCAAAACCCATTGCATTGTCACTTCGTCGTTCAGGTCAAGTTCATACCCGCTTTCATCATGGAGCATTTCCAATAACATGAAAAAGCTTCCG
>ODAK010002553.1_pt1 | contig 19193 bp, 15 predicted proteins | sample 1539591 | NCBI WGS metagenome assembly ODAK01 (sample SAMEA3539303, study PRJEB22396) | soil metagenome | biome: tundra; feature: field; material: soil | place: USA | collected 2010-05 | depth 0.15 m | reverse complement strand
GGACAGGGGGGCCGGGTTACCTCGACCCGGCCCCTCCCTTTCTTAATGGGTGAGCCCAAGGGCTGAGGAGTGTCGCGATACCGTCAGGCCAGTTCACAGCAGCTCGTCGCCGTGATCAGGAAGTGACTGGCTCCGAACGGGCGCTCAGCACGCAGAACTCGTTCGCCTCGGGATCGGCCATCACCACCCAGGTGACCTCACCTTGGCCGATGTCGATGCGTCGTGCGCCGAGCGACAGCAGCCGCTCCACCTCCGCAGCCTGGTCGTCCGGACGAAGGTCGAGATGGATGCGGTCCTTGACCGATTTTCCTTCGGGAACCTGCTCGAACAGGATGTCCGGGATCCCGCCACCCGGTTCGATCCAGTATTCGCCGTCCTCGGGTCCGTGCAACTCGAGCCCAAGAGCCTCGCTCCAGAAGGATGCGACCAGGAGCGTGTCAGCGCAGTCGATGACGATGTTCTGCCAGCGAAGAGTCATGGCGGCAGTCTAGCCGCGGACCCTGGTGCCGAGCACCGCGTCGCGGATGGCGCTCACCTGCGCCGCCGGCGTGTACCAGCGAAGCGTGTGTTCAAGGCCTCGCTCGGCGACACCGGCGAGGTCGAGGTCACCACGCACCGCCTGCTCGATCCGGTCCTCCCAGTCGTACGCGTCGACGAGGTAGCCGTTGACGCCGTCCTCGATGGCGAGCCGGAAGCTGTATGTGGGGGTCGCCAGGGTCGGCGTCTCGACGATCGCGGCCTCGAAGTACTTCAGCTCCGACTTCGAGTTGCTGAAGACGTTGCTCTGAAGCGGCACGATGTTGAGGCCGGTCGATCCGATGAGCGTCTCCAGGGTCAGGAAATCGGCGAGCGGGAGGATGTCGATGCGATCGCCGAGGCCGCGAAGCGCCGGGCCGATGTCGAGAAACCCGACGATGCGCAGGCGGACGTCGGTGTGACGGGTCATCACCCGCGCCAGTGCCGTCGACACGAGCTCGAAGTCGCGATTGTGGGTCGGAGTCCCGCTGAAATAGCCGATGCTGGCCACCCCGTTCGCCGTTGCGGCCGCGTGGCGGCTGCGGCGTATCTCGTCCGCTCGCTCCAGCTGCAGATCGTTGAGGAAATTGGGAACGACCCAGGTTGGCAGCTGCGCGAACTCCTCGATGCGCGCCGAGAGAAAGTCGTTCGTCGAGATGGCGCCGTCGCAGATGCGCAGCAGCGCCCCGATTCGCGACATCGACGCGAACCACTCGTCGAGCATCTCCTCGCCGGGATGCCGATCCAGGGTTTCGAGGACCAGGCTGACGTACCGGGTGTCGAAGATCAGGTCGTCGACGTCGAAGAGCACGCGGCAGCCCGCTGCTCGAGCGCGGGTGACCAGGCTGTCGAGCCGTGGCGTATAGCGAGTCCGGCAGATCACCAGCGTGTTGATATCGCCGATCAGCCGCTCGAGGATCGGCAGCTCGGCTCGCGTGAACCACGTCGCTGAGATGCTCCGGTCCTGCGCTTCGAGGCCGAGTGCCTCGACCATGTTGAACACGCGGTAGCGAAAGGTGCTCGTGTCCGGCACCTCATAGAGATAGGCGACCCGATGCGCACGGGTGGCCGACACCCTTCGGACCCGCTCGTCGAGGCTGGGCGCCCACGGTTCCGGAAACTCCGGCGTCGCCGCCCTCGCCTTGGTGCGCACCCCTAGCCTTCGGTTGCGGCGAGCGCGACCGCGAGCTGGTCGCAGATCGGTGCGAAGACCGCGCTCCAGTCGGTCAGGAACTTGCTGGCGCGATGCTGGGCGCCACGGCGATCGAGGTCCTCCGCAAGCGCGACGCCCTCGCCGATGCCGGCGATCAGGTTCGGAAGCGCCGGGTCGCAGCAGATGATGTTGGCCGAATACTGTGCGAGGGACTGCTTGTGGGGTCCGAATGTGTTGGTGACCACGGCGGCGCCGGCGGCGGCCAGGTCGAGCGGTGGATAGCTCGAGTGCGGCGACGCCATCAACGACAGCCCGAGGTCCATGCGCCGAAGCAGCCGCTGATAGTCGTGCCAGCCGAGATTCTCGATGAGCATCGGGCGCACGCCGCCGGGCAGCGCGACCGGCTCGAGATCCCTCCCGATGAAGAAGAAGTCCCACTTCGCGGGGTCAAGGTGGCCGCACTCGACGGCGCCGGCAATCGCCTCGAGTCCGCGGTAGTACAGGTTGCGGAGGTTCTTGGGTCGCGCGTAGAAGAGGAAGTTGCGCTTGCCCAACGCGGGCTCGCCACGCGGCGTCAGAAAGGCCGGGAAGGCCGGCTCGAACCACGACGGCGCTCGCGCATGGTACTCGGCGCCGTCGAAGAGCGAGTCGAAGAGGGGTTTGGAGTTGACGATGCAGGTGATGCGCGGGTCGTCGAGGACCTCGGCGTAGCGGATCGAGTCATCGCCCTCGGGATAGAAGCGTCGCTCATCCTCCTGGACGAGATAGATGATCTTGGTCGGATCGACGGACGCGCGCGTCGCCCATGTCGTCCACCACGAGGTGGTGACGAAGAGATCGCCGGCGGCGATATCGACCAGCCTCCCGCTCGACGTGTCGCGTGACGAGAAGACGAAATCGACGTCGCCCTCCCAGGGAATCCCGTTGGCTTCGAGCACCGTCCTGCAGTTTGCCGGCGTCGGCGGCTCCGAGCGCGTGATGATGCGCAGTGGCCGCTCCATGCGCCGTGCCAGCAGCGTGGCGAAGATCAGAGCGGTGCCCACTCCACCGAAGAGGCTCCCGCTGTTGATGCTGTCGGTCACCATCGAGATGCGCTTCGGCGCAGACGCGCTCGAGTACACCTGGAGCGGGCGCAGGTTGGGGAATCGCTCGTCGAGCGTGCGTGCCAGCCACTGGCGTTCCACGGTCGACGGCGCGATCTTGCTCCCGCGCGCCCGGCCGTGGCGCAGGTAGTGGAGCAGCGCGTTGGTGCCGGGTGCCACGTCGGGGTTGCGCTCCAGGTAGAACCCGGTGGAGAAGCGCGGACCGGGGTCCCACCCCTCTGCGGCGCCGATGAGCAGGTAGTGCCGGGTTGGGTCCATGCCGGACTGCGCGACCTCGGGGTAGTTCGCCTGGTACCACGCCGCGTCGAACAGGTCCGAGGACTCGATCTCGCGGAGGTCGCGCGGGAACTGCAGCCGGGCGAGCGCCCTGCGGTGGAAGTTGATCCGTCCGGTTCCGGTGACGACGTTGAGCGCCTTGATCGCGGTCCTGGCGACCTGCGGGTACTGCCGGATCACCGAGCGCAGCTGCGAATACGGTGGCTCGAGGAGCGACTGGCGCAGGCGCACGTTCTCCTGCCGTGCCGCATCGAGCTCGTGCTGCAGCAGCGTGATGGTCAGGGTGGGATCCTGGGACGCGGGCGCGCCGCTGTCAGGGTGCGTCTGCATGGTTTCGGGCTACGCCGTGACTGGCTGGTTCATGGTGTCGCGCTGCTCGGTGTGACCGGTCAGCCGGCGAGCACCTCGGTCGCGGGCAGCAGTATCAGCGCGGCGGCAGCGATGCCGTCGGCGTCGAGTCCGAGCTGCGCGAGCAGCGCCGCCTGAGCGCCGTGCTCGATGAACTGGTCGGGGAGGCCCAGACGCACGATCGGCACCATGACGCCGTCAGCGGCGAGCAACTCCGTGACTGCCGATCCGAAGCCTCCGTTCGCGATGCCGTCCTCGACGGTGATGACCGCACGGTGACGCGCCGCGATCGCGCTGAGCTCCGGAGCGATCGGCTTGACGAAACGCGCATCGATCACCGTCGTCGAGATGCCCTGCGCGGCGAGACGTTCCTGCGCCTGCATCGCGGCGGCCACCATCTTGCCGACGGCGAAGAGCGCGAGGTCCCGGCCGCGGTGGCGGGTGACGATGCTCGGGACCGCAACCGCCTCGAGGGGTTCGTTGCTTGCGGACGGCGCGGGGCCGCGCGGAAAGCGCAACGAGAAGGGTCCGTCGTATGCGAGCGCGGTCGCGAACAGCCTGCGCAACTCGTCCGGTGAGCTCGGCGCCGAGATGGTCATGCCGGGGATGCAGCGAAGGTAGGCGAGGTCGAGAAACCCGTGGTGCGAGGGACCGTCGGCGCCGGTGATGCCGGCGCGGTCGATCACGAACGTCACGGGGAGATGGTGCAGCGCGACGTCGCACGCAATCTGGTCGAAGGCGCGCTGCAGGAAGGTCGAATAGATGCAGACCACCGGACGCAACCCGCGCATCGCGAGCCCGGCGGCGAACGTTACCGCGTGCTGTTCGGCGATGCCGACATCGAAGAAACGATCTGGAAAGCGCTGCGCGAAGTCGAGCAGGCCGGTCGACGACGCCATTGCCGCGGTGATGGCGACGATGCGCTCGTCGGCCTCGGCCGCCTCGCAGAGCGCCTCGCCGAAGATGTCCGTCCAGTCGAGTCCCTTCTTGAGCGCAGCGCCGCTGTCCGGATCGAATGTCGAGACCCCGTGGAATTTGTCAATCTTGTCTGCAACTGCGGGCCCGTAGCCCTGTCCCTTGTTGGTGACCACATGCACGACCACCGGTCCGCGGATTCGGGCGGCGTCGCGCAGCGCCTTCTCCACCGCCTGGAGGTCGTGCCCGTCGATCGGCCCCCCGTACTTGAGTCCCAGCGTCTCGAACAGCGAGATCGGCGCGACCAGCTGCTTGAGCGAGTTCTTCATGCGGCGCGCCGTCTCGTAGGCGGAGTGCCCGACCGCGGGGAGCGAGCGCAGCGCGGTTCCGGCCGCATCCTTGGCGGCCTCATAACGGGGCGACAGACGGAGATGGCCGAGGTTCTCCGCGATCCCACCCACCGTGGGCGCGTAGCTCCGGCCGTTGTCGTTGAGGATGATCACCATCTCGGGCTTCAGCTGCCCGATGTTGTTGAGCGCCTCGTATGCCATGCCCCCGGTCAGGGCGCCGTCGCCGACGACGCAGACGACCTTGCCGCTCTCACCGCGCAGCTCGCGGGCGGTGGCGAAACCGAGGGCGTAGCTGAGCCCGGTCGACGCGTGCGAGTTCTCGATCAGGTCGTGCTCGGACTCGCGTCGCGACGGGTACCCGCTGAGGCCACCCTGCTGGCGCAGGGTGTCGAATTGCCCGAGCCGGCCGGTCAGCATCTTGTGGACGTACGCCTGGTGCCCGGTGTCGAAGATGATCGCGTCGCGCGGGCTGTCGAACACCCGATGCATGGCGACGGTCAGCTCGACGACGCCGAGATTGGGGCCGAGGTGGCCTCCCGTGCGCGAGACGGCTGTGATCAGTTCCTCGCGAATCTCCGCGCAGAGGCGGGTCAGGTCCTCCGGGCCGAGCCCACGCAGGTCGGCCGGGCTGGCGATCTCCTCGAGCAGCACAGGGTCAGTCTAGTTGAGGCGACCCGGATGGGCTCCTTGGCGAAAGCGCACACACGAGGGTCGCGGAGCATGATTACCGGCCATGCAGGGACTTGAGCCGCGCGAGGCGGTGCTCGAATGCGCCGCGCGGGATGGCGATATCGCCGAGGGCGCGCTCTGGCTTGCCGCCGATGACTGCCCCGGAGTCGAGCCCGAGCGCTGGCTCGAGCGCCTCGACGAGCTGGCCGGCGAGTTGCGGTCCCGCTGCGGGCTCCGCGGTTGCGGTCCGGCAGATGCCCCCCTGGTCGGGGCGCTGCTGCGCGACCGGCTCCGCCTCCGCGGCGCGGGTGGCGGTGATCCGCGCGCCCACTATCTCCACAGCGTGCTCGATCGCGGCGCCGGCGTGCCGATCGCCTGCTCGGCAATCTGGATCGCGGTCGGCGCCCGTGCGGAGATTCCCGTCGAGGGCGTCAACCTTCCCGGCCACTTCGTGGTCCGCGTCAATGGGCACCTGTTCGACACGGTGGCCAGCGGCGAGCCGCTCGACGAGGAGGACCTGAAGCGGCTGGTCACGAGCTCCACGGGCAAGGAGATCGAGCATCTCGAGCCGGCCCAGGTGGCGCGTGCGAGCGCACGCGACATGCTCGCGCGCATGTCGCGCAACCTGCGCCGCTGCTACACGAGTCTCGAGTGCTGGGACCAGGCGCTGCGCGCGGCCGACCGCTGCGTGGACCTGGTGCCGACACCCGGCGAGCGCCGCGACCGCGGTCTGCTCCTCTGGCGCATGGGCAGGGTCGTGGCCGCGCTCAGCGACATCAACGCGTACCTCGACGAGGCTCCGGAGACGTGCTCGGATCGCACGGCAATGACCGAGGTCGCCGGCAGGCTCCGCGCCTTCCTCAACTGACCGCCGAAGCTGTTCGACCGCAGCGGGGCTCAGTGCACCCCGATGAGCAGCGAGAGCAACCAGATGACGCCGATGAGCGCGAGCACGGCGAACGGCACCATCACGAAGACGACGAACGAGAAGACGAGCCGCTCATCGGGCATCAGCTCAGGTGCGCGTTTGCGCACCCTGAGGTCGTGCGCGTACCAGTAGATCCCGCCGACCAGGAATCCCAGCAGCAGGAAGAAGATCCCCGCGAATGCGGTGACGATCCCCACGGCATTGGGCGAGAGCGTGAACCGCCATGCGGCGCCGCCCGCGAGGGACAGCAGCCCGCACGAGATGTAGCGGAGCAGCATCGGGACCGGACGCGGCTGTGCGGGATCCGGTGCTGGCCGCCGCGCCGCGGCAGCCTTGTTCTTCGTCGCCACGCCGGGACGGGAGTTCGAGGGCACGGGCCGAGTATAGGGACGGCGAGGCGCGCGTCCGGCGCACGCGCTCGCCATCCGGCGCTCACCTACACTTGGCGGCTACTGCCGCTGCGCACGGAGGATCCGGGACCTTGACCGTCGGGGCGAGACTGCCTGACTTCGAACTCGAGACCAGTGGCGGCGGTCGTGTCACCAATGCCGACCTCGAGGGCCGCCGCACCGTCCTGTACTTCTATCCGAAGGACGACACGCCCGGCTGCACCCTGGAGGGCCAGGAGTTCTCGCGGCTCAGCGACGCGTTCGCGGCAGCGGGAGTTGCGGTCTACGGTGTGTCGCCGGACTCGGTGAAACGCCACCAACGATTCATCACGAAGTGCTCGCTCGGCATCCCGCTGATCAGCGATCCGGAGCGGCGTCTCATCGAGTCGCAGGGCCTGTGGGTCGAGAAGAAGTTCATGGGGCGCCAGTACATGGGGGTGGCGCGGACGACCCTGCTGATCGGACCTGATGGGACCATCGAGCGTGAGTGGCGGGACGTCAAGCCCAGCGGCCACGCCGCTGCGGTCCTGGAGACCGTCAACGGCCGTTAGGCGCGCCATCGCCGGAGAGCGGATCGATCTTGCGACGCTGCTCGAGCGGCGGGTCGTCTTCGTCGCGGGAAAGGGTGGGACCGGCCGGAGCACGATGACCGCGGCGCTGGCGCTCCTCGGTGCCCGCGCCGGCAAGCGCGTCCTTGCCATCGACGTCGACGCCAAGGGCGACCTCGCGGCGGCGCTCGGGTCACCGCCCGCGGGATTCGCGCCCCGCGTGGTCCAGCACGACCTCTCGGTCCTGGAGCTGCGCACCGATGAGTCGTTTCAGGAATACCTGAACATCTATTTCAAGGTCCCGAGGGTCACCCGGCTGACCCCGCTCGCCCGCATCTTCGACTTCATCGCCACCGGGGTTCCGGGGCCGCGCGACATGCTCGTCGTCGGCAAGATCGCCTACGAGGAGCGCCGCAAGGAACCGGATTCGGGCACGCCGGTCTGGGATCTCATCGTCGTCGACTGCGCCGCGGGGGGCCAGATGGAATCGCATCTCGCCGCGCCGAAGGCGATGCTGTCGCTGGTCAGGGGCGGGATCATCCGCGCCCAGGTGGAGTGGATCGAGGCGCTCATCCGGGATCCGCGCAGGACCTGCGTGGTGCTCTGCGCACTCCCCGAGGAGATGCCCGTGATCGAGGCCATCGAGTTGCACGACCGCCTGCTCAAGGGATCCGGTGTCGCCGTCGACCTGTGCGTGCTCAACCGCGCTGTCGACGAGCCGGTCACCGCCGCCCACCGCCGTCTCGTGGCCGCGCTGCTCGATCCCGAGCACGCGGACGTCGTCGCCGAGCACCTGGGCGGCTCGCCCGCGCCGCTCGAGGCCGGGATCGATCTCCAGGCCCATCTCTGCGACACGACCGCCCGCTACATGCGCCAGCTTCGCGGCAGGCTCCCGATGCCCGTCATCCCGGTGCCGTTCGTCGTCGATCGCACCGGGCTGACCACCACACGAGCGGTGGCCGACGCGCTCAGCGGCAGGCTGGCATGAGCGCCGCCGAGAACGCGTTCGTCCCCGAGCGACGCCGGAGTGTGCGAAAGGAGACGGCCGGCCTCGGCAGCCTCCTGGGATCGCTCGACGTCGTGATCTGCTGCGGTAGCGGTGGGGTCGGCAAGACCACGGTGAGCGCCGCACTCGGCATGGCGATCGCGGCTGCGGAGGACAAACGCGTCCTCGTGCTCACCGTCGACCCGGCCCGGCGCCTTGCCACTGCGCTTGGCATCAAGGGCATCGGCGCCGACCCGGTGCGGATTCCCAAGGCACGACTCCGCCGAGCGGGCATCACCATCAACGGTGAGCTCGATGCGGCGATGCTCGACATGAAGCAGGCCTGGGACCGGATGATCGAGCGCTACTCGCCGGATCGCGCGACCGCGCAACGGATCCTGCGCAACCCGCTCTACCAGCGCATCACCGATTCGTTTGTCGGATCGCACGAATACGCCGCCATCGAGGCGCTCTACGAGCTCCACGATGCGCGGGAGTACGACTGCATCGTCGTCGACACGCCACCGTCCCGCGACGCGCTCGACTTTCTCGAGGCGCCGACGCGACTCACCGACTACGTGGGCTCGCGCCTGCTCTCGCTCCTCTCCGGCGGACCGTCGCGGTTCGGCTTCCGGGCGATGAACTTCGCGGCCGCGCCGTTTCTCCGCCTCGCCGACCGCCTGCTCGGTGCCGAGGTACTCGCCGAAGTCTCCGAGTTCGTCCAGCAACTGCAGCTGCTGTACGAGGGAATCCAGGGTCGCGCGCGTTCTGTCTATCGGCTGCTGCGCAGTCCGCAGACAGGGTTTGTCGTCGTGACCACGCTGGAGCACGGCCCGTTCGCCGAGGCCGAGTTCTTCTGCACCAAGCTGAGCGAGTTCAAAATGCCGCTCCGCGCCATGGTCGTCAACCGTGTGCTCCCCGACCTGTTCCGCGACGCCGGTGGCGTCGCCGCCGCAACCACGCTGGTCGAGGACCCCAAGGTGGCCGCCTGGCTCTCGGGCGAGCTCCACATCAAGGTCTCGGCCGACACCGCCCGGTTCGTCGGCAGAACATTTCTCAACCGCAACACCCTGGCGCAGCGCGAGGCCCGTCAGCTGTCGAAACTGAGCCGTCTCGGTGAGGTGCCGATCGTGCGGATGCCGCTCTTCAGCGAGGAGGTGTCCGAGCTCGAAGGGCTGGTGCGCATCGCGAAAGCACTCTGACCCGCGCCGAGCGCAACGCCACGAGTGGCGACACGGGTCAGCCCTGACCGGCGAGCAGGCGCATCCGGGCGCTGTGGCGGCCGAGCGAGTGCGCGTCGCCGACCACGTCGAGCACCGGTGGATCTTCGAGCCGCACCACCGAGCAGTCGCCGGCCGTGACTCGCGAAACGGCCTCGACCATTGCGGGGTCCGCGGTGCTCAGCAGTACCTGGTGCGTTGCAGACAGGTCGTGCAAGAACTCTATGAACAGGTCGCGGCGCTGCGGGTCCGACGTGAGGAGGGGCTCATCGAGCAGCAGCGGGGTGCGCTCGCCGCCGCCACCGAGCACTTCGCAGAGCGCGAGCCGTAGGAGCAGCGCGACCTGGTCGCGGGTGCCGTGCGACACCGCGTCGAGCGGCACCATGTCGGGACGCTCGCGTCCGAGCAGGCCGAGGGCGAAGTGGTCGGTGTCGACGTTGACCTCGATGTAGCGCGCGTCGGTCAGCAGGCTCAGGCGGCTTCCCAGCGAGTCCGCGAGGCGCGGCGCGAGCTCGCGGTGGGTGAGGCGAGATGCGGCTTCGATCATGTCGGCCGTCAGGCGAAGTGCCTTGAGCTGGCGCAGACCGCGATCGCGAGCCGTCTCGCAGGCGTCGCGCTCATCCTCGAGGTCGGCGATCGCCGGGAGCGTGTCGAGCACGCCACCGAGGCGTGCTCGGAGCTCGCGAGCCTGGTCGCCCGAAGAGGTCGCCGCACGTCGCGCCCGTTCGGCCTCGACGTCCAGCTCCTGCAGCGTGGCAGCGTCGGGAGGCGAGGCGGCGAGCGCCTGGTCGGGATCGCCACCGCACTGCATCAACTGCTCGGCGAGCGCGGTCTCCAGGCTTTCCAGCGTCGCGGCGTCACCGCCGAGCGCGTGCGCCGACTGCTGGAGATCGTCCAGCCGGCGGCGCGCCGCGTCGTGGCGTCGCCGCGCGTCGCACGCATGGCGGAATCCGGCCACCGCCGCAGCCGGGTCACCCTGGTGCATGCTGATGCCGGCAGCCTTCAGGATCGTCCGCAGGCGGAGCTCGAGATTCGCGACGGCGCGAGCCGATCGATCGACGTCCTCGCTCGACTGGGCGCAGGCTGATTCCTCCGCGGCGAGCACGGCGTCCTCGGCGGTCAACTCGTCGCGACGGCGCGCCTTGCGGACCATCGAGTCGACCTGGTCGAGGACATGCTGCGCGCTGGCGATCACGGCTTCCGGCGTCGCATCGGCTCCGCGCCGCGGCTCGACGTCGCCCGCTTCCGCGGCAAGCGCTCGGCAGCGTTCGAGCAGCGATGCGAGCGCGATCTGCAGCGCCTCCGCATCGGCCCGACGCCGCGAGGTCCGCAGCTCCGCATCGTCGAGCGCCTCGTGGAGTGTGCGCAACACGGGCAGCCGGTCCTGCAGGCGGGCCAGCTCTGATGGATCGATCCCGGCGTCGAGGGCAAGGGCACGCGCCGCAGCCCGGGCATGCGATGCGGCAGACGATCGCTGCCAGGCTCGCCAGGCGAATGCGGCCGCGGCGAGGCCTCCAAACGCCCCCGCCAGCAGCGCCACGATGATCAGGTGTGCGTGCGCGAATCCGGCGGCTGCCGCCGCACCCACTCCTGCGATGAGCACCGCCGCGACACCGGACCGCCGCCCGCCGCGCCCAGCCGCCTCCAGCTCGGGGAGCAGCTCGTCGATCACCTTGGCGGGCAGGCTGCGCAGCCCGGTGGCAGCGATCTCGCGGCGAAGCGCCGCCTCACGCGCGTTGTCCCCGCCGGACCGTCGCGCCGCGCCTGCAGCCGCGATCAGCTCGCCGCGCAGGCGCTGCGATCGTTCCCCGACGTCGCTGCCGATCTCGCCTCCGGCACCGATCGCCGCGATACCGGCGGCGATCTGCTCGCGCCGCGAGCGGATGGGACGCAGCCGCTCCGCGGCGGCCTGCCAGCGAGCCTCGGCACCCTCCGCGTTCGATTTCGCCTGCGCCAGCTCACCTCCGAGGGTGGTCACCTCGGTCTCGACGTCGAGAGGGAACCTCGCGTAGGACGCCGTCGCCTCGATCTCGGCAGCCAGGAGCTTGGCCTCGCGCACCATCTCCTCGAGACTGACCCGGCGGTGGGCGACATCGGAGAGCCGCCCGGCAACCCGCGCGCGGTCGGCCCTGATCCAGCGGTCGCTCTCGTCGGCCAGGTCCGCGTCGAGCGTAGCGAGACGCTCCTGGTCCACCGCGACCGCCGCGAGCCGGGTGCGCGCGTCGGCAAGCATCTGCTCCAGCGTTCGCAGCCGAGCGGTGGCAACACCGAGCGGGCTCGTGCTGCGCCGCTCGGATCCGACGCGCTCCATCGCCTCGCGGATGCGGGTCAGCGCCTGCGCCGCGGTCACGCCTCGACGCGTGTCCGCGAGGCGTTCGATCGCCTCCTGCAGCTGGCCGGCTCGCTGACGCGCACCCTCGGGCGCGTCGATGCGCAGCCCCTCATCACCGAGCCACGCGGTCGCGCAGAAGACCGTCTCATCGATCCCGAGGTGAAACCGGCCCGGGGTCACCGCCCGCCCGCTGCGCAGCTCGTCGGTGAGCTCTGAACCGCCCAGCTCCAGGACCTGCACGGACTGCTCGTGAGTCTCGAGGCGCCGGGCGACGCGGATGCGACGCCCATCATCGAGCTTGTACGTGAGCGCGAGTCCATAGCCGCCGCGCGTCCACGGCTCGTAGCGCGCCCAGTCGCTGCGGTCGACGGCGCGACCCTGACCCCCGGCATCGATGCCGTAGAGCGCGCCGCGCACAGCGCGGAGCAGCGTCGACTTGCCCGACTCGTTCCGTCCCGCGATGACCGTGACCCGCGGGTGGAGCTCCGTCGTCAGGTCGTGGAGGCACCCGAAACCCGTGATCTCGAGCCGCTCGAGGATCATCGCAGGCCGACCTCGACGCCCGAGAGCGCCATCAGCCCGTAGCGGAGCGCGTCCTCGAGCACCTCGGCCTCGTCGGTGTCCGCGTCGCTGGCGGCCGCGGTTGCCGCGCGAACGAACGAACCCCTGGTGCTCTCCTCCAACAACGCGGCTTCGAGGTCGATGAATGGCGAAGTGCGATCGCGCACCTTGACGGCGGCGAGGTTGAGTCGCTCGCGCACCGCCAGCTCCACCGTGAACGCGTCCAATGACACGGAGGAGTCGATGGCGCCGGTGAGGTCGACGCGGATGAGGGTGCGCTCAGGGTCGCTCAATCCGGTCGAGGCGCAGTGCATGGTGACCTCGTCGATCACGGCGGCAATCGAGCCGCACTCATCCGCGGCGCACTCCACGGTGAAGACCGACCACCGGTTGGTGTCGTGCGCGATGAACCTGACGTCGCCACGCTCGGTGATCTCAACGACCACGGGTCCTCGTCCGCCCTCGTCATCGAAGCCGAGCGGTTCCGGCGTCCCCGGGTAGAGGAGTCCCGAGCTCGTGTCGAGGCGCCGCCGGTGGTAGTGGCCGCACAGGGCCGCGGCGAATCCCGCCGCGCGGATTCTCTCCGCGTGAAACGGACCGTGGATCGACTTTCCCTCGGGCCGCGAGCCGAGCTCGGCGCCGTGGAAGAGCGCGAGATGGACGCCGGAGCCCGAGGTGGCGGGCGAGCAGGCGAGAGGATCCCCCTGCCATGCCGGTTCGCGATGGGCGAGTCCCCAGACGGTGATCCCGTCGGTGAGCTCGACGGGCTCGAGCTCCGTGCTGCTGAACACGGTGACGTTCGACGGCCACTCGACGCGTCGATACAGCGACCCCGGGAGCAGGGCGTCATGGTTGCCCGGGGCGATGAGCACCCGCATCGGCTGCCACGACGCGAACGTGTCGGCGAGGAACCGGCCGGTGTCGACGCCGGCACGTTCGTGCTCGTAGAGGTCGCCCCCGATGGTCACCGCGGAGCAGCCCTGTTCGATGGCCAGGCGCCCGGCGTTCGTGAGCGCGTCGCGGAGCCCCTGACGGCGCCGCCGCGCGAGCTCCCCCTGGCAGCCCATGGCGGCGAACACCCGGTCGAGGTGGAGGTCGGCGAGATGGAGGAGACGTGTCGTCATGGTGCTGGGAATGAGAACGGCGACCTGAGGGCGAACGTCAGTTCGCACAGCCTACCACAGGTTTATCGGCCGAACTTCTGCCACAATTGGAGAGAACCGACGAGGGTTTGCTCTGGCCTGTGCCTGGGTCGATGTCGGATCAGCGGGGGGGGATCAGGTGGACATTCGATTGCATTTGTCGCCTCGTGGCAGCCAGGCGGGGGCGGGGATCGTCGGCGCCACCGTGACGATCGTGGTCCTCACCCGTCCCGTGACCCCGGGCGTCCGTGTGGTCGACGCGCTCATGGTCGCTGTGGCGGCAGGTATCGGCGGTGCGCTGCTTCGCCTGCCCTCGGCGTGGGAGCGATATCGCCAGGCCGCATCGGTCGTCGGGGCGGTCGCCATCGCAGTGGCCGCCGCCGTCGGCCTGCGCGCCGCCGCCTCCCAGCTTCCCGACTTCACCCTGGTCACGACCGTTGTCTACGCGGCGATCCTGGTCGCGGTCGACACCGATCCGCGTCGAGCTGGCTCCACACGGACGTTCGCGCCGCTGACCCGAGCACCGTGGCCCCTCGCCCTCGCCGGCTCGGTCGTGGTGATTGCGATCTTCATCGCGCTCTGGATCACCACCGCACCCGCTTCGTCGGGCATCGCCACGTTGATCGTCGCCGTCGCCGGCATCGTGGGCATCAAGCTGCTCGCCCTCGGCGGCGCCGATCGCACCCTCGCTCGCATGGACGCCGAGACGTCGCGCGGTCATGTGTACGCGACCCTCGGCCGCAGGCTCGGCGTGGCTCGCGACGTGACCTCGGTCGCGTCGGCGGTGCTCGAGGCCTGCCGGGAGATCTTCCCGGAGACGTCGACGGGCATGGTGCTCATCAACGATCCCGCGGACGGCCTGCTGAAATCGCCGGGCGCCTTTCTCTCCTCGAGTGGCGTGGGGTCGGGTGGCCCCGCCTATGAGCTCGCCCCCGGCGAGGGACTCGGCGGTGCCGTGTTCGTCGCCGAGCGGGCGGCGCTCTGGCCGACGACCCTGTCCGCCTCGATGGCCCAGGCGAGCCTCCGTGAGGCCAACCGCGTCCGTCTCCGGCGTTCGAAGCTGGGATTCATCCGGTCGGCGATCGGCGCGCCGCTGCGCGTCGATGGCGCCACCATCGGCGCCATCCTGCTTACCTCCGAACGCCAGGAGAACGCGTGGGACGAAGCCGACGCGCCCGTCATCGAAGCCCTCGCCGACGAGGCCGCGCGTGCGATCGAGCGCGCGCTGCGACACGAGGAGGAGATGGGGCGCGCGCAGCTCGATGCGATCACGGGGATGGCGATGCGCCCGCAGCTGCTCGCCGTCATCGACAAGGAGCTCGCCCGCGCGTCACGGCGCGACGGGACGCTTGCCCTGATCATGACCGACATCGACGGCTTCGCCGCCATCAACGACCGGTGGGGTCACGATGCGGGCAACCACGTGCTCGTGACCCTCGCGGACGTGCTTCGATCCATCCTCCGCCGCGAGGACAGCGCCGCCCGATTCGGCGCCGACGAGTTCGTCTGCGTGCTCCCGGGCGCCGATCGCGAGCAGGCTCGCGCGATTGCCGCGCGCGTCCAGCAGCGGTTCGCCGCGGACACGTCGGAGGAACAGTCCGCGGGGCGATCGGGCGCCACCACGTCGGCCGGCGTTGCCGTGTATCCGAATGATTCCCGGGACGTCGGAGGCCTGCTGGAGGTCGCGGCGCAAGAGCTCGAGGCGGCCAAGGCGTCCCATGAATTGACAGGACGATCACGGCTGCGCCACCGGGCTCGGGACGTCACCGCGAGTTGACGTCGACTGACGAATAGTTCTACACTGGAACTATTCGTCCATCGAACACTTGCGAGGCATCGCTTGAGCCAGGCACCTGCCGCCGAGCGCACCGGCGAGACCGGGCACGACACCACCAGCGGTCGTCGCGATGAGCTTGCCGATCTGCTCTTCGGGTACATCGGTGGCCTCAAGCGCCGGCTCATGGCCAGCGTTCCCGAGGAGCTGAAGGGCGAGTTCGGCGCCGTGACCTGGCATCAGGTCGGCGCCCTCGAGCAGCTTCGGGCCGCCACCGAGACCTCGGCGGGCGCGACCATGAACGAGATCGCGCGCATGCAGCAGTGCGCGCTCAGCTCGGCGAGCGCGCTGGTCGACCGCGTCATCCGGCTCGGGTTTGCCGAGCGGCGCAGTGACCCTGAGGACCGCCGCATCATTCACATCGTTCCGACACAGCTCGGCCTCGAGATGCTCGACCGATTCGATGAGGCACGGAAGGCCGTTGCGCTCGACGCACTGGCTCCGTTGAGCGATGCGGACCTCGAGCGGCTCGTGCTCCTGATGGGCAAGATCGTCGACTGGCCGGAGCCGGGGCACGTCAAGGAGAGTGCTCGTGACTGACGTCCTCGACCGCACCGACGCCGTCGCAGCCGCACCCGCCGAGGTCGACGCGGGCATCGTGAACACACGACCCGGGCGCTTCGACTACAAGTGGATCGCGCTCGGTGTCGTCCTGCTCGGCACGATCATGACGATCCTCGACGCGACCATCGTCAACATCGCGATCCCGACTCTGCAGGTAGACCTCAAGGCCGGATCATATGCCGACATCTCGTGGGTCGTGACCGGCTACATGCTGGCCCAGGGCGCGGTCATCCCGATGGCGGGCTGGGCGAGCGATCGGTTCGGCACCAAGCGCCTGTACCTCATCACCATCGCGCTGTTCACGCTCGCGTCGATGGCGTGCGGCGTCGCGCAGAATCTCCCCGAGCTGGTGATCTTCCGCGTCCTCCAGGGACTCGGTGGCGGCATGCTGATGCCGATCGGCATGACCATCATCATGCGTGCCGTCGGACCCCAGAACATGGGGCGCGTCATGGGGATCTTCGGGATCCCGATGCTGCTCGCACCCGCGGTCGGGCCGGTGCTCGGCGGGTGGTTCGTGCAGGACTTCTCGTGGCGCCTCATCTTCTACGTCAACGTTCCCATCGGCCTCATCGCGTTCGCGTCGGCGTGGCGGTTCCTCACTGAATCGCACAAGGCGCACGGTCTGCGGCTCGACACGTTCGGGTTGCTCACCGCACCACCCGCAGCGGTCGCGGTGATGTACGCGGTGGATCAGAGCATCGCGCTGGGATGGGGCTCGTTGCTCGTCGTCAGCCTGCTCGCCGGCGCAGCCATGCTGATCGCCGCGTTCGTGCTGTCCCAGTTGGGTCGCCGCCGCGCCGCGACGCTGCTGATGATTCCGCTCGCCGCCGGCGCGTTGCTGGTCGCGCTCCGCAACGGAGTCGTCGACGGATGGACCGCACTGGACACGATCGTGATGCTCGTCGGCGCTGCGCTGGCGATCGTCAACCTTGTCATCGGCGATCGCGGCAACCCCGAGCCGCTGCTCCAGCTCCGGCTTTTCCGGGACGCAACCTTCTCGTGGTCGATGGGGCTCAGCTTCATCATCGTGACCGCGCTCTTCGGCGGCATGCTGCTGCTGCCCCTGTACCTCCAGGAGGTGCACGGGTACAGCCCGCTCGAGACCGGACTCCTGTTGCTCCCACAGGCGATCACCGCCGCGGTCGCGATGCCGCTCGGCGGGTATCTCACCGACCGAATCGGTCCGCGTCCGGTGGTCGTGACCGGCATGGTGATGCTCGCGGGCGGCGGGTTCCTGCTCGCGCAGATTCATCCGACCTCATCGAACTGGCTCGTGGTGAGCGCACTTCTGCTGCGCGGCTTCGCGATGGGATTCTCGATGATGCCGTCGATGGCGGCGGCGATGGCGCGCGTACCGCATCACCTCAGCTCGAGTGCCTCGAGCATCTCCAACAGCCTGCAGCGCATCGGCTCGTCGATCGGCATCGCGGTGCTGGTGACGGTGCTCGCAGCACAGTTCGCGACCGCGATCGGCCAGGCATCGTGCGCGCCGTCGCCTGCGGTGCTCAGCGCTGCATCGACATCCGGCCATCAACTCACCACCGCGGAGTTCTGCAGAACGTTGCAGGGGCAGTACTCGACGCTCATCCAGAACGGAGGCCAGCCGTCGACGACCGCGAAGGTCGCGCCGGTTGTCGCGAACTTCGGGAGGACCTACGCGTCGGACGCGCTCAGCACCTCGTTCGATCGAACCTTCGCGTTCATCACCATCCTGACGCTGCTCGGTGTGATTCCCGCGATGTTCCTGCGCAGACCCGAGAAGACGGCGGCCTCCGGGCATCTTGCGCAAATCGATGCCGCGTAAGGTCCTGGTCCTCGGGGGCACCGATTTCGTCGGGCCCGCGATCGTCGGCGCGGCACTTGCGCGTGGCGACGACGTCACGATCTTTCACCGCGGACAGACCGGTTCGGCGACCGACGGCGTGCGAGTTGTCCATGGTGATCGCACCAACGCCGCAGACCTCGACGCCGTCGCCGGTGAGTCGTGGGACCTGATCGCCGATGCGTGGTCACGGGCGCCCCGGGTCGTGCTCGAGTCGGCGCGAAGACTCGAACCACACGCCGAGCGTTACGTCTACATCTCCACCATCTCCGTCTACGCCGAGGCTCACCAGGGCGTCATCACCGAGGCCTCGCCGGTGGTCGAGGCGCATCCCGACGCTGACGCAACCGATTACGCCACCGACAAGCGCGGCGCCGAGCTCGCCATCGAGAGCGTCTTCGGCACCGAGCGGTGCGTGTTCGCGCGACCCGGGCTCATCCTCGGACCACGCGAGAACATCGGCCGTCTGCCCTGGTGGCTGCGTCGCGTCGCCGCGGGCGGGGTCGTCCTCACTCCCGGGCCCCAGGAGCTCGCCGTCCAGTACATCGACGCGCGCGATCTAGCCGCATTCGCAATCGACACCGCGTTGCGCGGCCCGGTGAACGTCCTGAGCCCTCCGGGTCACACCACCATGGCCGAGGTGCTCGAACTCTGCCGGGAGGTCACCGGCTCGACCGCGTCGTTCACGTGGGTGGACGCGGCATTCCTGCTCGCGCACAAGGTCGAGCCGTGGACAGAGCTCCCGATCTGGGTGCCGCCGGTCGGCGACATGGCGACCTTCTACAGCTGCGACTCCTCACGCGCGCTTCAGTCGGGCCTCGACTGCCGCCCCATCCGCGACACGGTGCGGGACACCTGGTCGTGGCTGCGTGCCAACCCGGACTGGACGCAGGTGGTGAACGCCAACCGCGCGCGGGTCGGCATGGACCCGGAACGCGAGGCGGCCTTGCTGTCCGAGTGGTCGGGTCAGTCTCCCGCGGCCCTGTAGCGCCGCTGACGCTCGGCGACAAGCTCGTCGATCGGGATCTTGCTGAGCTCATCGAGATGTCTGATCACCGCCCCGCGGATGGCCGCAATGACGAGTGGCGCGTGCGCGTGTGCCCCGGGAGGTGGCTCCGGGATGATCTCGTCGACGAGTCCGATGCGGTTCGCGGTGTCGACTCCCGGACGAAGGGCCGCCGCGGCTCGAGCGCGCTGCCCGGCGTCGCGGTAGAGGATCGCGGCACAGGTCTCGGGAGGCGCAACCGTGTACACGGCGTTCTCGAGCGCGAGCACCCGGTCGGCAAGCGCGAGTGCGAGCGCACCGCCTGAGCCGCCCTCGCTGAGCACGACGCTGACGGTCGGGGTCCGCAAACCCAGCATGCTGAGCAGCGCGTCGGCGATCGCCCACGCCTGGCCGCGCTCCTCGGCGCCGATGCCCGCGTGCGCCGCCGGCGTGTCCACGAGGCACACCACGGGCATCGAGAACTTCTCCGCCTGACGCATGAGTCGCACCGCCTTGCGGTAGCCCTCCGGGTGGGGCATGCCGAAGTTGT
>ODAK010002552.1_pt1 | contig 19194 bp, 21 predicted proteins | sample 1539591 | NCBI WGS metagenome assembly ODAK01 (sample SAMEA3539303, study PRJEB22396) | soil metagenome | biome: tundra; feature: field; material: soil | place: USA | collected 2010-05 | depth 0.15 m | reverse complement strand
TCGTGCACGGTGCCGGCCGCCGGCGTCGTCGGCGAGGCGATGGTCGCGTTCGTGCTGGCCAACGCGTACCGTCGCAAGTTCGGGGGCGATCACATCGAGGACGTGCAGGCCGCCCTCGCGGCCTATCGGGCGCGGATCCAGTGAGCGCCCGCGGCGCGATCGTTCTGATCGGGTTCATGGGGGCCGGCAAGACCACCGCGGCGCGTGAGCTGGCCGCGGGCCGCGGGCTGCACGTCAGCGACGTCGACCAGCTGATCGAGGCGCGCGGCGTGGGGACGATCGCCGAGATCTTCGAACGCGACGGCGAGCCCGCCTTCCGCGCGCTGGAGGAGCACGTCGTCTGCGAGCTGCTCGCGAACTCGCGCGAGGGCGAGGTCATCTCGCTGAGCGGCGGCGCCGTCGGCTCCGAGCGGGTACGCGCGGCGCTCGCCGAACACCTGGTCGTCTGGCTCGACATCGAGCCGGTGCTCGCGTGGCGGCGCGTGGGCGCCGGCAGCCGGCCGCTGGCGCGCGATCGCGACGCCTTCGACGAGCGCTATGAAACGCGCCTGCCGATCTACGCGTCGCTGGCCGACGCGGTCATTCCCTCGACCGCGCGCGCCGCGATGCCGCGCGCCTATGAGGCCGTCGAGCTGTTGCGCCACGCGCCGGCGGGCACGCGGCTGGTGTGGGCCGTCAGCGGCTCGGCCGAGTACCCGGTGTGGATCGGGCGCGGCGTGCTCGGCTCCGGGGTGTGGCCGATCGCACGTCCGCCGTCACGGCGCTTCTGCGTGACAGACGAGCACGTCGGCCCGCTGTGGCTCGAGCGCGCGGGGGAGTTCGACGGGAAGATCGTGATCGCGGCAGGAGAGCGCAGCAAGTCGCTCGACGGAGCCCAGCAGGTCTGGCGCGAGCTCGCGCGAGCCGGCATGACCCGCGCGGATCACCTCGTCGCGCTCGGCGGCGGTGTCGTCGGTGACCTCGCCGGCTTCTGCGCCGCCACCTACCAGCGCGGGGTGCCGGTCGTGCAGGTACCGACCACGCTCGCCGCGCAGGTCGACTCCGCCTACGGCGGCAAGACGGGCGTCGATCTGCCGGAGGGCAAGAACTACGTCGGCGTCTATCACCAGCCGGCCGGCGTGCTGGTCGACCCGGCGACACTGGCCACCCTGCCTGCGGCCGAGCTCAGCGCCGGGTACGCTGAGGTCATCAAGACCGCGTTGATCGCCGGGGGCACGCTGTGGGAGCGGATCGCCGCCGATCGGCCGATCGATGACCACGTGATCTTCGACTGCGCGCGCTGCAAGCTCGCGATCGTCGGCGAAGACGAGCGCGACGAGGGACCTCGCCAGGTCCTCAACCTCGGCCATACGGTGGCGCACGCGATCGAGACCGTGACCGACTACCGGCGCTACCGCCACGGCGAGGCCGTGGGGCTGGGCCTGCTCGCGGCGCTCGAGCTCTCCGGAGCCGATGACCTGCGTGTGCAGGTGCGCGAGCTGCTCGAGGCTCACGGCTTGCCGACGCACGCCGAGGGGCTCGATCCGGCTGCGGTGATCGAGGCGACCGGGCGGGACAAGAAGCGCGTGGGCGCGACGGTGCCGTTCGTGCTCGCCGACGCTCCCGGGGCGGTGCGCCACGGCGCCGAGGTCACGCGCGAGCAGCTGGAGGCCGCTGTGATGGAGTTGTGTCGATGAGTCCCGTCCGCAATCGCGTGGCCGTGCTGCACGGCGTCAACCTCGACATGCTCGGGCGCCGTGACCCCGCCCACTACGGAACGCTGACGCTCGCCGAGCTCGATCGCCGCGTCACCGCCTTCGGCCGCGAGCTCGAGCTCGAGGTGCACTGCTTCCAGACCAATTCGGAGGCCGAGTACGTCAAGCGCCTGCACGAGCTGCCCGCGCGCGCGGACGGCGTGCTGCTCAACCCCGGCGCGTGGACCCACTACTCCTGGGCGATCCACGACGCGCTCGAGATCGCGGGCCTGCCCGCCGTCGAGGTCCACCTGTCGAAGATCGACGAACGCGAGCCGTGGCGCAGCGTGTCGGTCGTCCGCGACCTGGTCCTCGCGTGCGTCAGCGGCCAGGGCGTCGAGGGTTACCGCGAGGCGCTGGTGCGGCTGAGCAAGGAGCTCGACGGGTGAGCGGCGAGCGGCCGGCGCGCCTCGGCGAGCTGATCGCCGCAGAGTCGCTGGATGCGCTGATCGTCGAGGGTGCGGCCAACCTGCGCTACCTGACGGGCTACACCGGCTCAAACGCCCTGGTGCTGGCGCGGGCAGACGGCAGCGGGCGGCTGTTCACCGACTTCCGTTACGCGACGGCGGTCGCCGAGCAGGTGGGCGACGCCTTCGAGTGCGAGATCGTGACCGGCGATCTGCTCGAGTCGCTGGCCGGGTCGTTGACCGGGGGACGCGTCGGCTTCGACGATGCGAAGACGACCGTACGCCGGCGCGCGACGCTCGGCGAGCTGGCGAGCTCGACCGTCGAGCTGGTCGCCGTCGCGGGGCTCGTGGAACGGCTGCGGGCGGTCAAGGACGAGCACGAGATCGCCACGATCGCCGCGGCCGCGACGCTGATCGACGAGCTCTTCGGCTGGCTCTTCGCCCAGCAGCTGAGCGGTCGCAGTGAGCGCGAGGTGATGATCACGCTCGAGCACGAGATGCGCCTGCGCGGCGCCAGCGCGCCGAGCTTTGGTTCGATCGTCGCCGGCGGGGCCCACGGCGCACTGCCGCACGCGCAGCCGCGTGACGCTCCGATCGAGCGCGGTACGCTGGTGACCTTCGACGTCGGTGCGCTGCTCGACGGGTACTGCTCGGACTGCACGCGGACGGTCGCCGTCGGTGAGCCGGGCGAGCACGCCCGCGAGATCCACGCGATCGTCCTCGCGGCGCAGCTCGCCGGGCTGGACGCGATCGCCCCAGGGGTCAGCGGGCGCGATGCCGACGCGCGGGCTCGCGCGGTCATCGAGGAGGCCGGGTACGGCGAGCGCTTCGGCCACGGCCTCGGCCACGGCGTCGGGCTCGAGATCCACGAGGCACCGCGCCTCGCGCGCACCGGCGGCGAGCAGCCGCTGCGCGCCGGCAATGTCGTCACGGTCGAGCCCGGGATCTACCTGCCCGGTGAGCTGGGCGTGCGGATCGAGGATCTCGTCGTCGTGCGCGAGGACGGCGCCGAGATCCTGAGCAGCTTCACTAAGGAACTGCTGGTGCTCGACTGAGCAGCGGCGCGGTCCGTGCCGTCTGGCGGACCGGACGCAGCCGGTAGACGACGGCGGCGAGCGCCGCGAGCGTGAGCGTCGCGGGAATCAGGAACGACACCGCCTGTGCGTCCACGCCGAGGTGGAGCGGGAGGTAGTCGAAGATCAGCCAGGTGGCCGCGGTCGCGGCGGCGGCGGCGAGTGGCAGGCGGCGTGCGACGGTGGTCTCCCACGCCAGCAGCGCGACGATGAACGGCAGCGGGTAGTAGACGACGTCCCATGGGTCAAGCCAGCAGCGCAGCAGCATCAGCAGCGCCAGTAGCAGCAGCGCATCGGCCGGCCGTGCGCGGCGGCGCAGCGCCAGCAGCGTCAACGGCAGGCCGAGCCAGACGATCAGCAGGTGCGCGCGACCGCCGAGCCACGCCGGCGGAAGGCGAAAGCCGCGCGGGATGTAGTTGCCCATCGTGGGCAGCCAGTGACCACGCGGGCCAAAGAACCAGAACACCTGCCAGGGGTGAAACAGGGTGCCGGTGTCGGAAACGACCAGCCGGCTCGTGGCCGCCTTGATGGTCACCGAGGAGAGCATGATCGGCGCGACGAACGCGACCGCGACGGCGCCGGCGCCGATCAGCGTGCGCCAGCGTTGCGCCGGCAGCGCGAGGAGCACGGGGCCGATCGCCAGCAGCGCCCATTGCTTGTTGGCGATCGCGAGGCCCAGCGCCAGGGCCGCCCAGTTCGCCCGGCCGCGTTGCGCGAGCAGCACCGCGGCGACGCAGAGCGCCGCGCCGAGCAGCTCCTCGGGGTGACCGATCTGCAGGACCTTGTAGGTGATCGGGTTGGCGGCGCACAGCGCCAGCGCGGCGGCCGCAGCGAGGATGCCGCCGCCGGCGCGGCGCAGATCTCTCGCCAGCCAGACGCCGAGGGCGGCGATCGCCAGCAGGCAGGGCAGCGCCGAGAGCCGGTAGATCAGCAGCGTGCCGGCGCCGGTGAGGCTTCCGGGCAGGGCGAACGGCGCCCGCAGCAGGAACGTCGCGCCGTAGGAGGGTGCGGTCTGCAGGAAGGCGGTGATGTGGCCGTGCAGCAGCGCGCTGAAGCTCGCCGCCGCCTCCTGCCCGTAGTCGTTGAGCACGACGTTCCATGACCATCCCCAGATCATCGCCAGCGATGCCGCCACGGCAAGGACGATCCACAGCGCGGTCTCGGCGCGCGGCGTTCCCCGGAGCACGGGCAGCGGATCGCGAGGACACGCGGTCACACGGTCGATATCGGCGCCGCCGCGACGGCGCTTGAGCCGCAAGACGGGCTGCAGAGCCTCGGCGGTTTCAGGAAGGAACGACCGGCGCACGGGTGGGCAGCGCCAGCGTGTGGGCTGCCCGGCGGATCGGGCGCAGCCTCGCGCTCGGCGCGAACAGCGCGGTCCCGAGCGCGATCAGCGTCGGCACTGCGACGATCAGGAACGCGCCCGACTGGGCGTCCGCCGAGAGGTGCTCCGGCGCGACGATGAAGACGAGCCAGACGACGACGCTCGCGGCGAGCGAGAGGACCGGGGGTCGTTCGCGGCGCAGGGTCTCCCAGGCCAGCAGGGCGAAGATGAACGGGAGCGGGTAGTAGACGGTGTCCCACGAGTCGAGCGCGAAGCGGATCGCGAACAGGAACGCGAGCAGCAGCATCGCGTCCCGGCGTCCGCCTCGCGCGGCGAGCAGCGTGACGGGCACGCTGAGCGCGATGATCAGCGGGTGGGGGAGGTTCTGGAGCCAGGCCGGCGGCGTTCGGTAGCCGACCTTGAGGACGCCGAACGTGTCGCGTACGACGTGCCCGTGGCTGCCGAGGAACCACCACAGCTGCCATGGCTGGAAGATCGTGCCGCTGCCCGAATCCGTGACCGCCGCGGTCGCCGATCCTGAGGCGTGCCCGATGTAGGCGGGCAGCAGCAGTGGCAGGTAGAAGCAGACCGCGATCGTGCCGGCGACGGCGATCGCGCGCCAACGGTGGGCGGGCAGAGCGACCAGCACCGGGCCGATCGCGAGCAGCGCCCACTGCTTGTTGACGATCGCCAGGCCGAGCAGGATGCCGGACCAGCTGGCGTGCCCGCGCTGCGCGCTGAGCACCGCGGCCACGCAGAGCACGGCGCCGAGCAGCTCTTCGGCATGACCCAGCTGCAGGGCGTACAGCGTCACCGGGTTCACGACGCACAGCCCGAGCGCCGTGGCCCGAGCGAGCCGGCTGTGGCCGAGCGCGCGCATCCGAGCGACCAGCCACACGGCGAGCAGCGCCGCGGCGATCAGGCAGGGGATCGAAACCGCCTGGTAGACGGCGACGGCGCCGCCCCCCCACAGTCCGGGGAGGAACGCGAAGGGCGCGCGCAGCTCGAGCGAGCCGCCATAGCCGGGGGCCAGCGTCAGGAACTGCCAGACGTGGCCCGCGGTGAGCGCCCCGTACGCCGGGGTCACCTCGGTTTCGTAGTCGTTCCAGCCGAAGCCGTAGAGCGCCAGGAACGACATCGCCCAGACGCCGGCCGTCGCGAAGACGAGCGCGGGCCCGTGGTCGCGCAGACGCCTGGTCACCGGTCTGTTATCGGTGTCTCGGGGGCTGCGCTTGAGCGGCGCGAGGGCGTTCGAGAGGCCCGTTGCGACCGCTCCGGCGCGGCCGGCGGACGGCCCAGCGGTCCGCCGGGTGCTCCATCCTGGAGCGGTGCCGTCGTTCGCCGTGTCGATTTGCGTGCTGACCCTCGTGCAGTCCGTGCTCGTCACCGTGCCGGCGGCGCACGAGATCCCGGCACTCGCGCGCCTTCGCGGGCGCTGGTGGGCGCTGATCCCCGCCGTGTCGGTGGTCGGCGTCGTGTTCGGTGTGCGAGCCGCATCCGGTCTCGCCGATGGCCTGACCTACCTCGCGTTGGTCGCGGTGCCGCCGCTCGCCGCCCTGGCGCTCGGCTGGGCGATGCGGGCGAGCCGACCGTGGTTCGCGCTCGCCGCGGCGGTTCTGTTCGCCGTCGCGTGGGCGGATCGCCAAGGGCTCGTCGGGCAGGGCGCCGGGCTGCTCCTGGACGCGCTCTCGTGCGTCACGCTCGGCGCGCTGCTGGTTGCGGTGAGCCCCCGCGCCCTGGTCAAGGTCGGGATCGTCGCGATGGCGGTCGTCGACGTCTGGCTGGTCGTCAGCGACCTGCTGCAGGCGCCGAACGCGGCGGTCAATGCGGCCACTCCGATCGCACACCTCCCGCAGTTGCAGCGGGTCGTGTTCGGGTCGGCGGTGATGGGCTACGGCGACCTCTTCGTCGCCGCGCTGTTCGGCGCCCTGATCGCGGCGCAGCCACGGCTCGCGCTACGCGGTGCTGCGATCGCCGGGCTCCTCGGCCTGCTCATGGATCTGCTGTTCCTGGTCGTCCGAGAGCTGCCGGCGACGGTGCCGATCGCGATCAGCTTGCTGATCCTCGAGGCGGGCGCGTTGCGCGCGGGGCGCCGCGCGGGCTGATGGCCTAGGCTTGCGCGACCGCACCAAGGAGACCGCCATGGCCTATCTGAAGCCGCCTGCAGTGACCCGCAAACTGTTCAACCCGCTGGCGATGCGTTTCGGGCTCAGCGGCTCGGCGACGCTCGCCGTCCCCGGGCGCGCCAGCGGCGTCACGCGCCAGGTTCCGGTGATCCCGGTCGAGCACGACGGCGCCCGCTACATCGTCTCGACGCGCGGCGAGGCGGACTGGGTGCGCAATGCGCGCAGCGCGGGCAGCGTCGAGTTGCGCCGTGGCGGCCGCGGCGAGGTCTTCGCGGCTGTCGAGGTCCCGGTGTCGGAGCGCTCCCCGATCATCGACGCCTACCGCGCGAAGGCCGGCCGGATGGTCGACACCTACTGGAAGCGCCTCCCGGACCCGGCCGACCACCCGACCTTCCGCCTCGAGCCCCCGGCGCCGGGCTGAGAGGCGCCACGGGCGAGCTCCCGAGGCGCGTCAAGCTGCCGGAGCTCAGCGGTTCGTCGTCGCCGCCGTCGCGTGCTACGCGAGGTACTCGTGTACCGGGAACTCGTGGATGTCGGGCGGGCCCGACGCGCCGGCGGCGGCCATCGCGGGTCCGATGCGCTCGGCCGCGAAGCGGTCGAAATCCGCGCGCGACGCCCAGAAGTCGATCACTCCCCAGCCACCGTCGATTGGACCGGATGCATGGAAGAGCAATCCGTCCGGCCGGTTGCCGCGCGCGTCGACCGCGGCTTCGAGCTGGTCGAACTGCTCAGCGGTCACGCCGGCGAGCTTGATCCGGATGCCTACGGCCATCGTTCCTCCGATCGTGGTTGGTTCCCGGATGCCGACCCCCGCATCGGCATCCGGCATTCGATGGTGCCCCGCTACCGAGGGAAGTGCTCGTGCACCGCAAACTCGTGAATCTCCGGTGCGCCGGCGGCACCCAGCGCGGCCATCGCGGGCCCGATGCGGTCTGCCGCGAAGCGGTCGAAGTGCGCGCGCGACTGCCAGAAGTCGAGCACGCCCCAACCGCCGTCGACCGGACCGGACGCATGGAAGATGAGTCCGTCCGGGGTATTGCCGTCCGGGTCGATCTCCGCGTTGAGCCGGTCGACCATCTCGGCCGTCCCGCCCTCGAGCTTCATGCGGATCCCTATCGCCATGTTTCGCCTTTCGCGTTGAGTTGGCGCGACTGTACACCGATCCGTGCGGGCGATGGGATGCGTTTGGGACGGCCGCGTAGACTGGGCAGAACATGGCGATATCCACCAACCAGTTCAAGAACGGCAACCACATCGACGTTGACGGCGTGGTCTTCAAGATCGTCGAGTTCCAGCACGTCAAGCCGGGCAAGGGCGGGGCGTTCGTGCGCACGAAGCTGCGGCGCGCCTCCGACGGGGCGGTGATCGACCGCACCTTTCGCGCCGGTGAGAAGTTCCGCGTCGTGCGCACCGAGTCGCGCAAGATGCAGTTCCTCTACGCGGAGCGAGGGCAGGCGCACTTCATGGATCTGAGCTCCTACGAGCAGATCGAGATCCCCGAGGCGACCGTCGCGCCGGCGCTGCGCTGGACCCGGCCGAACGACGAGGTCGACGTACTGTTCATCGACGACGAGCCGGTCGATCTACAGCTGCCGAGCGCGGTCGATCTCGAGGTGCGCGACACCGATCCGGGACTTCGCGGCGACACCGCCTCCGGTGGCGGCACCAAACCGGCGACGCTCGAGACCGGTGCCCAGGTGCACGTGCCGCTGTTCGTCAACATCGGCGATCGAATCCGCGTCGACACACGCAGCGGCGACTACGTGTCGCGCGCGTGAGCTGACCCGTGCGGCGCACCGAGCAGCGGCGCGCCGCGGTGATCGCGGCGTATCAGCACGACCTGACCGGCCAGCCGCTCGTCGAGACGTTGGGTCCGGACGCCGGGCTGTTCACGCGCGCCCTCGCGCACGCGGCCGTCGACCGCGCGCCGGAGCTCGACGAGCTGATCGGTCGCCACGCCCACGGCTGGAGCGTTGAGCGGATCGCGCCGCTCGAGCGCAGCATTCTGCGCGTCGCGCTGATCGAGATGCTCCACGGCGACGCGGTCCCGGCCGATCAGCCGATCTCGCCGGAGGGCGCGATCGACGAGGCGGTTCAGAGCGCGAAGACGTTCTGTGCCCTCGACGCTCCGGGCTTCGTCAACGGCATCCTCGACGCGATCCTGCGCGAGGTGCGCGAGAATGATGCGCATGAGCACCACTGAGGATCACCTCGACGCGCTGATCGGCCGGCTCGCGCGTGCCGGTGAGCAACTGCGCTCCGGCGAGCTCTCGGCGGATGCTGCGGCGACGCTGGTCGAGGAGTGCGCCGCGGTCGCCGGCGAGGCGAGCGTCGAGCTCGAGCGCCGTGCGCGCGCCGGTGTCGAGGAGCCGGCGAGCGCGCAGGGCAGCCTGCTGTAGTGGGATACCCGGATCACCTGCGTGTGCAGGTCGATGCCTATCTCGCTGAGGTGCAGTTCACCCGGAGCGCCGACCTTGCTGGGCTGGCGGAGGCGATGCGCTACTCGTTGCTCGCGCCCGGCAAGCGGATCCGCCCGGTGCTGGCGCTGTCGACCGCGCTCGCAGTCGGTCGCGATCCGCAGGAGGTGATGCCGCTCGCGGCGGCGCTCGAGCTGATTCACACCTACTCGCTGATCCACGACGACCTGCCGGCGATGGACGACGACGACCTGCGCCGCGGTCGCCCGACCTGCCACGTCGCCTACGGCGAGAACGTCGCGATCCTCGCCGGCGACGCGCTGTACGCCGAGGCGCTCCGCCACGTGGTCACCCACCAGAACGGCGACCCCGCCGACCTGCTGCACGCGATCGGTTTGCTGGCCGGGGCGACGGGGGTCGACGGGATGGTCGGCGGGCAGTATCTCGATGTCACCGAGCTCGCCCCCGCCGGGCCAGACGGGCTGCGGCGGCTGCACGCGCTGAAGACCGGGCGACTGATCGCGGCTTCGGTCGAATGCGTGCTGGAACTGATCCCCGCTCCGGAACCTGAGACAATCCTCTTCGGGAAGTTTGCTGCGGAGCTCGGTGTGCTCTTTCAGATCGTTGACGACATCCTGGACGTGACCGGTACGGACGCGGCGCTGGGCAAGCCCAGCGGCAGTGACGCGCGCCACGGCAAGCGGACCTACGTGTCCGAGCACGGCCTCGATCGAGCGCGCGAGCTGGCCACCGCGTCGCACCAGGCGGCGCGCAGCGCGCTCGCCGGCGCGGCACCCGGCGGGGCTCCCGAGCTCGAGCAGATCACCGACTTCATCTACACGCGATCCTCATGACCTTCCCTCCGCCCGACAGACTGCTCGACGGGATCGACTGCCCGCAGGATCTGCACGGGCTGAGCGACGAGCAGCTGGCACGCGTCGCCCAGGAGGTGCGCGAGCACATCATCGAGACGGTTGGCGAGATCGGCGGCCATTTCGGCGCCAACCTGGGGACCTGTGAGCTCGCCGTTGCCCTGCACTCGCTGCTGGACTCCCCGCGCGACAAGATCCTCTGGGACGTCGGCCATCAGGCGTATCCGCACAAGGTGCTGACCGGGCGTCGCGATCAGCTCGCGACGATCCGTCGTTACGGCGGTCTGGCACCGTTCTGCTCGATCGCCGAGTCCGAGCACGACATCATGGGAGCCGGCCACGCATCCACCTCGATCGGCTATGCGGTCGGAATCAAGGAGGCGATGCGCGTACGCGGCGACGTCAATGCCGGCCGGGTCGTCGCCGTGATCGGCGACGGGGCGATGACCGGCGGGGTCGCCTTCGAAGCGATCCACCAGGCCGGTGGGCTCGGAACCCCGATCGTCGTCGTGCTCAACGACAACGGGATGTCGATCGCCCCGAACGTCGGCGCGCTCTCGCGCCATTTCAACCGCGTGCGACTGAACCCGCGGCTGTGGCACGCACGCGGGGAGATCGAGGGCGGTTTGACGAAGCTGCCGGGCGGGATCGGTGCGGCGTTCGAGCGGTTCGGCCCGCATCTGAAGGAGTCGATCAAGGCGTTTGCGGCGCCCGGCCTGTTCTGGGAGGAGCTGGACTGGGCCTACACCGGCGTGATCGACGGGCACGACGTGCGGGCCCTGCGGATCGCGGTGCGCGACGCGCTCGCCGCCGAGCGCCCGGTGGTCGTGCACATCGCAACCGTCAAGGGCAAGGGCTAGGGCAGGGGCTTCGGCCGGGCGGAGAACGGCGGGCTCGAGGGCATGGAGCGCTGGCACGCGGCCAAGCCGCGCTCGATCCTGGGCGGCGAGGTCGTGCCGAGCACGAAGCCTGTCGAGGTCCCGCCGCCGCCGCCGCAGTACACGACGGTCTTCGGCGAGGCCCTGTTGGCGGAGTGCCGCCGCGACACGCGGGTGATCGGCATCACGGCCGCGATGAACTCCGGCACCGGCCTCAACATCCTGCAGGCTGCGATGCCGGATCGCTATTTCGACGTTGGCATCGCCGAGCAGCAGGCGGTCCTGTTCGCCGCGGGGCTCGCACTCGGCGGGGCCCGGCCGGTGGCGGCCATCTACTCGACGTTCCTGCAACGGGCCTACGATCAGATCGTCCACGACGTCTGCCTGCAGAAGCTCCCGGTCGTCTTCGCGATGGACCGGGCGGGATTGGTCGGCGACGACGGGCCGACCCACCACGGCGTCTTCGACATCGCCTACCTGCGCTGCCTGCCGAACATGGTGCTGATGGCGCCCCGCGACGAGGCGATGCTGGTGCACATGCTGCACACCGCGCTCGCTCACGACGGTCCGTCGGCGCTGCGCTACCCGCGCGGAGAGGCGGTCGGGGTGCCGCTGCCCGACACGCCGATGGTCGTGCCGATCGGTACCGGCGAGATCCTGCGCGAGGCGCCGGATGGCCGCGGCGAGCGAAGCGGGCGCGTCGCGCTCGTCGGCTACGGCACCGGTGTGGGCAAGGCACTCGGTGCGGCGGCGCTGCTGGAGGTCGACGGCATCGCCGCGACCGTCGCCGACGCCCGCTTCGCCAAGCCGATTGACAGCGGCCTGCTCGCCCAGCTCGCCGCCGAGCACGACCTGCTGGTGACCGTCGAGGAGGGCGTGTTGGGAGGAGGCTTCGGCAGCGCGGTCTGGGAGACGCTCAACGAGGCCGGCGGGGCGCCGATCCGAATCCTGCGGGTCGGAGTGCCGGACAGGTACGTGACGCACGGGGCGCCGGCGCTCCTGCACGAGGAGATCGGCTACACCGCCGAGCGGATTGCGGAGCGCATTCGCGCGGCCATGGAGCGCCCGAGCGCGACGATCGCCGGACGGGATTGACCGGTCCGTTGGAGCGGAGCACGGTCGTTGAGAAGTCCGTCTCGCAGGGGCCGTGAAGGCCGGGAGCGGAACTCGCGGATGGGCTCAAAGATGCGGCTCGACGCGCTGCTGACCGAGCGTGGCCTGTTCGAGACGCGCAGCCGCGCGGCGGCCTCCGTCCTCGCCGGCGAGGTGCGGATCGGTGCGCACGGCGCGCGCGCGAGCAAGCCCGGGGCGCTCGTGCAGGCCGATGTCGAGCTGACGGTCGACGACGTCCCGCGGTTCGTGTCGCGGGGTGGCATCAAGCTGGCGAACGCGCTGGCGGCGAGTGGGCTCGAGGTGGCGGGCCGGCGTTGCCTGGACGTGGGCGCGTCGACCGGCGGATTCACCGACTGCCTGCTGGCGGCGGGGGCGGCAGCCGTCGTCGCGCTCGACGTGGCCTACGGCGAGCTGAGCTGGAAGCTGCGCGGCGATCCCCGGGTGACCGTGATCGAGCGATTCAACGCTCGCCATTTGCGGGCCGACGTCCTGCCGTACGCTCCCGAGGTGATCGTGGCCGACGTGTCGTTCATCTCGTTGCGCGCAGTGCTCGGACCGGTGCTCGCCTGCGCGGCGCCGCGATTTGACGCACTCGCCCTGGTCAAGCCGCAGTTCGAGGTCGGGCGCGGGCTCGTCGGGCGCGGCGGCGTCGTCCGCGACGGTGCGCTGCGGCGCCGGGCTCTGCTCGACGTGGCGGCGGCGGCCGCCGGCCTGGGCGTCTCGGTGCGGGGCTTCTTTCCGTCAGGGCTGCCGGGACCCAAGGGGAACATCGAGACGTTCGTGGCGCTTGCGGAGGGCGCGCGGGGGTCGCTGGCAGGGCTCGAGGCATTGGCTCTCGAGGCCGACCCGGGATGAGCACTCGCACGATCACGGTGCTGACTCACGGGCGCCCGTCCGAAACCGCCGGTGCGCTGCGTGAGCTGGCCGAACTGGCGGACCGACACGGCGCCGTGCTCGCGCTCGACGCGGACGAGACCGCGAAGCACTCCCTGTCGCCGGGCGTTGCCGGGATCGCGCTCGGGGTGCCGGTCACAGCCGACGCGGAACTGTGCGTCGCGCTGGGTGGCGACGGCACGATCCTTCGCGCGCTGCGCGCCTACGCCGGCACCTCGGTGCCCGTGTTCGCCGTCAACTTCGGCCAGGTCGGGTTCCTCTCGACCGTCGAGCCGGAGCGGATGCGGGAGGGCTTCGAGCGGGCGCTCGCTGGAACGCTGGACGTCCTCAGCCTGCCCGCGATCGAGCTCGATGGCCCCGCCGGGCGGCACACGGCGCTCAACGACGTCTCGGTGCACCGCAAGGTGGGCGGACGGGTCGCGGAGCTGTCCTACGCCGTCGCCGGCGAGGAGATCGGCAGCGTCCGCTGTGATGGACTCGTCGTCGCGACGCCCGCGGGCTCGACCGGCTACAACCTCGCCAACGGCGGCCCCGTGATGGCCTGGGGCGTCGCCGGGATGGTCGTCTCGTTCATCGCCCCGCACTCGCTCAGCGCGCGCGCCCTGGTGATCGCACCCGACGACGTCCTGGCGTTGCACAACAACTCGCGCGAGCCACTCGCGGTCTCGGTCGACGGGCGCCCGGTCGGCGAGATCGCGCCGCAGGAGGAGGTGCAGGCGCGGTTCGCCCACGACGTCGCCACGCTCGCGCAGATGGACGGCTCGAGCTTCTACCGCCGCCTGCGGGAGAAGTTCGGTCGGCTGTCGCGATAGGCGCGGCCCGTCGCGTTCCGTCCCCGCGCGCTGGTAGACCGTGTCCCATGCTGCTCGAACTGTCCGTTCAGAACCTGCTGTTGATCGAGGACGCGCGCCTCGAGCTGGTCGGTGGCCTGAACGTGATCACCGGTGAGACCGGAGCCGGGAAGACGGTCTTGGCGCACGCGCTGGATTTGTTGCTCGGCGGACGCGCTCGCCCCGGGATCGTGCGCCCCGGGGCCGGCGAGGCATATGTCGAAGGGGTCTTCGAGCTGCCGGCGGACTTCGCCAGCGAGCATCTGGCGGTGGACGCCGGCGAGCTCGTGCTCGCGCGACGCGTCGGTGTCGACGGCCGCACGCGTGCGTACCTCGGCGGGCGGTCGATCCCGGTCGGCGAACTTCGCGAGCTGGCCGCTGCGGTGCTGTCGTTCTACGGCCAGCACGAGCACCGCCGCCTGATGCTCGCCGCAGCCCAGCTGGAGATCCTCGACGGCTCCTGCGGCCCCGAGCAGGGGCTGCGGCGGGCGGCCTGCGCGGCGGCGTGGGCGGCGCTGCGCGACGCCCGCGCGGAGCTCGAGCGGCTCGCCGAGCTCGCCGGAGCGCGCGAGCGCCAGCTGGACCTGCTCGAGTTCGAGCTGGCTGAGATCGAGCAGGTCGAGCCGGATGAGGACGAGCGGGCCGCGCTCGTCCACGAGCGAGACCGCCTGCGCAACCTCGAACGCCTTCGCGCCGCGGCGTGGGGCGCCGAGCAGGCGCTGGCCGACGACGATGCGGGCGGGCTGCGGGCGCTGCTCGCCTGCGGGTCGAGTCTCGATGCGGCTGCGGCGCACGACGGTGAGCTCGCGGCTCTGGCGGGGCGTGCGCAGACGCTTGCGCTCGAAGGACAGGATTTGCTGAGCGAGATCCGGCGCTACGGGGAGGAGCTCGACGGGCAGCCCGGGCGCCTGGAGGTCGTCGAGGAGCGGCTCAGCGCGATCGCCCGAGTCGAGCGCAAGTATGGCGGCACCGTCGCGGCGGTCCTCGAGCACGCTGCGCGCTGCCGCGCGCACCGCGAGGAGCTGGTCGGCGCCGAGTTGGCCATCGAGGCGGCGCAGGCACGCCTCGATGAGGCGCGACGGGCGCACGACGCCGCCCACGCGGCGCTCAGCGCGACACGCGCGGCGGGCGCGCCGGCGCTGGCGCGCGCGATCGGCGAGCGGCTGGCGGAGCTGGCGATGGCGGAGGCGAGCTTCGAGGTGTCGCTGCTCGCGTGCGAGCCCGGGCGCACCGGCGCCGAGCAGGTCCAGTTCGAGATCGCGCCGAACCCGGGCGTCCCGGCGGCGCCGCTGCGCGAGATCGCCTCGGGCGGCGAGCTCTCGCGCGTGATGCTCGCGCTGCTGTGTGCCGCGCACGGCGGAGGGTCCTCGACGCTCGTGTTCGACGAGATCGACGCCGGGATCGGCGGTCACACCGCTCGCGCCGTCGGCGAGCAGCTGCGTGCGCTGGCCGAGGGCCGCCAGATCCTCGCGATCACGCATCTGCCGCAGGTCGCGTCGTTCGCCGCGCGCCATTTCACGATCGCCAAGGACACCGCCGGCGAGCCGACGCGTGCCACCGTCACCCGCTTGGCGGACGGTGAGGTCCTCGGCGAGCTCGTGCGGATGCTCGGCGCCGACGCGCAGGACGCCGGCGCCCGTCGACACGCGAAGGAGCTGTTGCGAGCAGCGTGAGCTCGCCCGACGCCGACGCCGTCGTCGAACTGCTCGCCGGGGACGCGCCGCACGCGGCCCGCGCGATCGTCGGCGAGTTGGCGCGCGAGACGCCGGTGCTGATCTCCGGCACGCTGACGGAGCGCTGCGGCGGCCGGGTGCTGCTGAAGGCGGAGAACCTCCAGCGGACCGGCTCGTTCAAGCTGCGCGGTGCGCTCAACCGGGTGGCCGGCCTCGAGGCCGGCAGCGCCGTCGTGGCCGGCAGCGCCGGCAACCACGCGCAGGCGCTTGCCTACGCAGCGAGCGCGCGCGGCGTGGCGTGCGAGGTGTTCATGCCGGCCGAGGCCGCCGTGGCGAAGGTCGCCGCCGTTCAGGCCTACGGCGGCACGGTGACCCTCGGCGGCGAGAGCGTCGACGACTGCGTGGCGGCCGCCCGCGAGCGCGCGGCGGAGACCGGGGCGGTGTTCGTCCACCCGTTCGACGATCCGCAGGTGATCGTCGGGCAGGCGACGCTCGGGCTGGAACTGCTCGAGCAGGTGCCGGACCTCGCGACGGTCGTCGTCCCGCTCGGCGGCGGCGGGCTGATCTCGGGGATCGCCGGCGTCGTGAAGCTCGCGCGCCCCGAGGCGCAGGTGATCGGCGTTCAGGTGGCGGCGTGTGCGCCGTTTCCGGCCGCGCTCGCGGCCGGGACGCCCGTTGCGGTCAACGTCGGCTCGACGATCGCCGACGGAATCGCCGTCAAGCGACCGGGGCTGCTGACGCTGCCGCTGGTGGCGCGCTGGGTCGACGATGTGGTCGTGGTCAGCGAGGAGGACACGGCGGAGGCGATGGTGATCCTGATGGAGCGCGCGAAGCTCGTCGTCGAGGGTGCCGGGGCGGTCGGCGTCGCCGCCCTGCTGGCGGGGCTCGTGAAGCCCTCGTCCGAGGGGTCGACCGTGATCGTGCTCTCAGGCGGGAACGTCGACGCCGGGCTGCTCGCACTCGTCGCCCGCCGCCACGAGACGGCGGTCGGACGACGCTTGCGCGTGTTCACGCGCGTCGCCGACCGGCCCGGCGGCCTGGCCGCGCTGTTGCTCTGCGTGGCGCAGGCGGGCGGGAACCTGCTCGCTGTGGAGCACGTCCGCGAGGCGGTCGACCTGCAGGTTCGCCAGACCGGGGTCGAGCTCACGCTCGAAACGCGCGGCGCGGAGCACGCCGAGTCGATCCTCGCGGCGATGGTTGCCGCGGGATATCAGCTCGAGCGCGTGTAGCGCCGTTGGCGGCGTTGTCAGTGGGCTGCGAGCAGGTCGCGCTGGGGATCGATCTTCCAGCGCGCGGCGACGGCGAGGTGCTCCTCGCGCAGCGACCAGCGATCCGGAAGATCGGCGCCCTCGTGATCTGGCACGGCGCCCTTCAGCGCCATGCAGCCGGTGTTGTCACCGAGCTGCCTGATCAGCGCGACGTCGGCCGCGCTGAGGCGCGGCTCGCGCGGCGTCGCGGCGAGCTCCGCGCGCTTGTCCTCGATCGGGCGGGCGCCGTCTCCGGATTCCTGAATCAGCGTCGGTGCGACGCAGGCGACGGGCGCGTGGGCGAGATCCCAGGCGCACGCCAGCTGGAGCATCGTCAGGCCGTTCCGCTTGGCGATCGGCCGCATCCGCTCGATTCGCTCGCGCCCCTCCTCGACCCAGCCCGCCGGGCGGAACGATCGGTGGTCTCCGGCTCGAAACTCGTGCCCCGCGATCACGTCGTCGTGGAAGATGCCGCCGTAGTCGACGACCCTGGCGATCACCGCGACGCCCGCCGCGGCCGCGGCGCCGAGGGCGAGCTCGCCGGGCCAGGGCTCCAGCGGGTTGAGGATCAGCATCGCCCAGTCGATCAGCGCCCCGAAGCGCTCGAAGCAGTCGATCACGTCGAGCGTGAAGCCGTTCGCGGGGCCGGGCGCGACGCCGAGCAGGCGTGTCAGGCCGCGCTCGCGCAGCGCCGCCATTCCCTGCCACACCGCCTCGCTGGTATAGCCGGTGCGGTCCGGGTTGTGCAGCAGCAGCACGTCGAAGCGGTCGATCCCGCAGCGCTCGAGGCTGTGCTCGGTTGCCATCAGCAGGTAGTCGCGGTAGCCGTCGGGCGAGCGCAGCGAGCGGTCGGTGAAGCGTGGAAAGCCCTTGGCCCCGGCGCGCTCGCCGGTGTAGAAGTCGTGACCGACGGCGCCGACCACGCAGACCTGCTCGCGAGGGACGCCTTCGAGGGCGCGGCCGAGCAGGCGATCAGCCTCGCCCGCCCCATAGACGTCGGCGGTGATCACGGTGTCGATGTCGGCGTCCGGACGCAGCAGCGCGATCAGCCGCTCCTCGGCGAGCGGTTCGCCAAAGTGCATGAAGCGCCCGCCGCTCCAGGTGCCCAGCGCGACGGTGCCCGGGTCGCGTGAGGAGATCTCAGCCATCGCGTCCCAGTCTAGATGCGCGCGCCTCGGTGCGGGCGCCGCTACGCTCGCAGCTGATGGCGAGCAAGCCGACAGCGGCGGGTGCACCACGGTGAGGCCGGTCAGCGTGGGGGAGTTGCTGCGCACGGCGCTGAACCTCTACCGCCACAACATCCGCCTCGTGCTCGCCGTCACCGTGCCGATCGTCGCGGTCGTGACGGTGCTGACGGGACTCGGACTCGGCGAGTTCAGCGCCCGCTTCAACCCGGGCCCGCCGGTGCGTGACGCCGAGATCGACTTTGCCGCACTCGAGCTCGTGACGGTCCCGCTGATCACCGCGATCCTCGCGCGTTGGGTGTTCCTCATGCGCCGCGGCGAGCACGTCGACGTGGCGGACCTGGTGGCGAACGCCCTCGAGGCCTTTCCCGCCGTGTTGTTCGTGATCGTCGTCTGGCTGGCCGTGTCGATTCTCGGCTTCGTCTCGCTGATCGTGCCCGGCGTGTACGTCTTCGTCAGCTGGTATTTCGTGGTGCAGGCGGTCGTGATCGACGGTGATCGCGGCTTCGCCGCGATCACCCGCAGCGCAGCGCTCGTGCGCGGCCACTGGTGGCAGAGCGCGCTGGTGGGGATCGGTTTCAGGCTCGCCGCGTTCGTGCCCCAGGGGCTGATCGTGCTGGCGTTCACGCCGGTCGCCCGCTCGACCAACGCCTATGCCGTCTTCGTCGTGGCGGCCGCGCTGACGAGCGTCGTTGCCGTCCCGTTCCTGGCGATCGGCGCCACGCTCTACTACCTCGAACTGCGCGACGCCGCCGGCTCCAGCGCGAGGCCCTGAAGCGCCGGGCGTCTCGTTCGAGTTCTGACCGCGCCGCTCGCTACGGTGCGGACTTGCCGTCGCCCGGTCCGAGACTTCCGCTCAATTTCCGCGCTCGCCGCCCGCGCCCGCGAGCGCCGCGAACTAGACTGACTTGCGAGACGCCCTGATGCCCCAGACGCCCGACCGTCAGCACCGACCACGCTTCATCTTCGTCACCGGCGGCGTCGTCTCCTCACTCGGCAAGGGAATCGCCGCCGCCTCGATCGGCAAGCTGCTCGTCGCGCGCGGCCTGACGGTGGCCCTGCAGAAGTTCGACCCCTACATCAACATCGACCCCGGGACGATGTCGCCATATCAGCACGGCGAGGTCTTCGTCACCGAGGACGGCGCCGAGACGGATCTCGATCTCGGCCACTACGAGCGGTTCACCGACGCCAACACGGCGCGCGCATCGAACGTCACCGCCGGGGGGATCTACAACGCCGTGATCCGCCGCGAGCGCCGCGGCGACTACCTGGGGGCGACGGTGCAGGTGGTGCCCCACATCACCGACGAGATCAAGCAGCGCATCTCGCTGATCGCCGAGTCGACCGATGTCGACTTCGTGATCACCGAGATCGGGGGCACCGTCGGCGACATCGAGTCGCTGCCGTTCCTCGAGGCGAT
>ODAK010002551.1_pt1 | contig 19199 bp, 16 predicted proteins | sample 1539591 | NCBI WGS metagenome assembly ODAK01 (sample SAMEA3539303, study PRJEB22396) | soil metagenome | biome: tundra; feature: field; material: soil | place: USA | collected 2010-05 | depth 0.15 m | reverse complement strand
TGTTTTCCTGGGCGATGATGGTGGCGCCGGCGGTGCCCAGCTTTTCATTGGAGCCGGTCTGTTCCGGATGCCAGTGGGTATTGAATAGCGTGTTAATTTTGCCGCTGCCATTGGGAAGCCCGGCGACCGCTGTCAGGATGGCGTCGGAACCGGCGGCGGATCCGCCATCCACGAGCAGAACGCCATTGGGGCTGGTTTGCGCGACAACGGCTGCTTCACCCGGAACGCGGACGATATAGAGATCGTCGGCGAGTTTAACGTTGCCAGCCGGGTCCGCAGCGGCCTGCGGGGCTGCGGAAAGGCGGAGCGCGGGCACGGCAAGGACACCGGCAGAGCCAGCGATTGCGGTCTTAAATAGCTGACGTCGAGTAAGATGCACCGTTTGCTATGTTATATCAGGATTTAGCGCCGGTTTGAAGCCTCGCTTACAAAACCCTGGACTTCGTCCCATCTGTGCCGTGATTGGTCCACTGGATCTGATCGGCTTCAGCCACTCTATCGGCCATCAGATTTAGTATAGAATGATACGGTGTATTCGGGCCATACTCATCGCATTACGTTCGACCCCGCACAATGTGGCGGACGTCCCTGCATTCGCGGAATGCGATTTCGAGTCACCGATGTGATGAACCTCCTGACTTCAGGCGCATCCTTTGAGGAGATCCTCAAATGTCATCCGTATCTGGAGCGCGAAGACATCTACGCTGCCTTCGAATATGCCGCTATCCAGGCAGATCACTGCGTTCTCCTGAGTGCGTAGCAGCGAGAATCATGGCGGCAGAACTCCGGAATGGGTTTGTTTTTTCAAGTCCATTACAATTGGCTTCCATGGGCCGCTTTTTTATAACTGCCTTTTTACTGATCGGCGTGGCCATCGCCGCGAAGAATCCGGTGACGCTGGATGCGGTGGTGAATGCGCCGGCGGCGTCGCGGCCGGAAATCGTTTGGGCACCTGACGGCGAGCGCTTTGCAGTCAGCGAGAAGGGCCAGATTCTGCTTTATGAGGTGCGGTCCGGTAAGGAACGCGCGGTCATTGAGCTCGACAAGTTAGAGAAGGCCGCGGTGCCGTCCCCTGCCCCGGCGGTTTTCGACTGGACGAACCGGCGGGTCGGCGAGCGTAACATTCAGTGGTTCGCAGACGGCAAGCGGCTACTGGTGGCGGCGTCGGGGGATCTGTTCGTGGTCGATGTCGCAAAAGGCAAATTCGACGCGCTCACCCAGACGGCAGAAGCCGAGCACGATCCCAAGCTGTCGCCGGACAACCGGTTCGTTTCGTTTCGGCGCGGGCCGGACCTTTATACGGTTGAGGTCAATTCGAAAGTCGTCAACCGGCTGACCACATCGGGCACAGACACGCTGCTGAATGGGCAGGCGGACTGGGTTTATCCGGAAGAGCTGGATCTGGATACGGCGCACTGGTGGTCGCCCGACAGTCGCTCTGTCGCTTACATGCAGTTCGATACTGCGAGGGAACCGATTTACCCACAGGTATCGCTGTTGAATGCCCGCGGGGTGCTGGAACCGGAGCGTTATCCGAAGGCGGGCGATCCGAACGCGGAGGTCCGCGTGGGCGTGGTGGCGGCGACTGGCGGTGATACGAAGTGGATGGATCTGGGTGATCCCCGCGGGCAGTTGATGGCGCGCCTGGTGTGGTCGCCGGACAGTCGTGCGGTGATGGCGGAGCGGCTGAATCGCCTACAGAACCAGCTCGATCTGCTGCTGGCGGACGCGGCGACCGGCGCAGCACATGTGGTGCTTCACGAAGAAGATCCGCAGTGGATCAATGTCAAGGGCGAGCCGAAATTTCTGGCCGATAGCAAACAGTTTCTCTGGACCAGCGAAAGGACGGGCTTTCGGCATTTGTACCTTTGCAGTCTCGACGGAAAGTCACAGAAGCAGTTGACCAGAGGCAATTGGGAAGTGGATGGGGTGGCGGGGATCGACGAAGCTCGGCGTCGGGTGCTGTTTACATCGAGCGAGGAAAGTCCCACCCAGGTGCAGCTTTATGCTGTCGGGCTGGACGGCACGGGAAAGCAAAGGCTGACGAAGACGAACGGGATACACAAGGTGTCGCTGGCGCCGGGCGCGGCTTATTACCTGGACGATGCGAACAGCCTGACGAATCCGCCGCACAGGACATTGTTCAAGTCGGACGGGAGCGAGCTGCGGGAGTTCCGTGCCGCGGACACTGCATCGGCGGCTTTCGAGATCCTGCCGACGGAGATCGTGCAGGTGAAGGCGGCGGATGGCACGACGCTTTACGGTCGGCTGATCAAGCCCGCGGGCTTCGACAAGGCGAAAAAGTATCCGGCGGTAGTGATTGTTTATGGCGGCCCGGGTGCACAGTACGTGAAAGACACATGGGGCGGCGTGAGCTGGGACCAGGCGCTGGCGCAGAAGGGGTTTGTCGTCTGGCAGCTGGATAACCGGGGATCGGCGGGGCGCGGGCATGCGTTCGAGGGCGTGGTTTATCACGACCTCGGCGAGCACGAACTGAGCGATCAGAAGGACGGGATCGCGTATCTGACTGCCCAGGGGTTAGTGGATCCGGCGCGGATTGGTCTCTATGGCTGGAGCTATGGCGGCTACATGACGCTGTACACGATCACGCATGCGCCGGGTTTGATTAAAGCGGCCATCGCGGGGGCGCCGGTGACGAACTGGCGCAACTACGACACGATCTACACAGAGCGTTATATGGGCCTGCCCCAGGATAACGGCGAGGCGTATGAGCGTACGTCGCCGGTCACCAGCGCAGCGGGAATGGACGCGACGAAGCTTTTGATGATCCACAACATTGAAGACGACAACGTCCACTTCCAGAATTCGGTGCAGATGGCGGAGGCGCTGGAGAGAGCGGGCAAGAAGTTCTTCATGCTGGTTTATCCGCAGAAGACGCACGGTGTCAGCGGAACCGAGCGGAAGCAGCTGCTGGAAGAAGAGACTGCGTTTTTCGAAGACAATCTGAAGTGATGGTTCCTCTACTGGCATGGTCGCGGAAGAATCAGCCCGCGGTCGTCAAACTGATTCGCGAGTTCGTGGAATGCGAGTCGCCGAGCGATTCGCCGGTGGACGTGAAGTGGTTCATGGACCTGCTGGTTGAGTCGGTGGCGGATATTGCGACGTGCAGGTTCACGGATTGCGGCGCGCTGGTCTGCAGGTTCAAGCTTGCTGGGAAAGCAAATGCGGGTAAAGCAAAGAAGGGTCAGTTGCTGGCGCTGGGACATGCGGATACAGTCTGGCCTTCAGGTACGCTCGGGACGATGCCTTTCCGTCGCGCGCAGGGACGGCTTTGGGGACCCGGCGTGCTGGACATGAAAGCTGGGCTGGCGTTCTTCATTTTCGCGATGCGGGCGCTGGTGGATCTCGATATCGCCGCGCCGCATGAAGTGGTGCTGTTGGTCAATCCGGATGAGGAGACCGGCAGCAAGGCGTCGCGCGCGGGGACTGAGGCACTGGCGCGGAAGAGTCATGCGGTGCTGGTGCTGGAGCCTGGTACGGGTCTCGAAGGTAAAGTGAAGACGGCGCGCAAAGGTATTGGCGCTTTCACCCTGAAGGTGCGTGGAGTGGCGGCGCATGCGGGCGTGGATTTTACGAAGGGCGCCAGCGCGGTGGTGGAACTGGCGCGCCAGATTGAGACGATCGCCGGGTTTACGGATATCAAGCGTAGCATCACGGTGAAGCCACGGGTTGTGGCGGGCGGTACAGGATCGAACGTGATTGCGGCCGAGGCCTTCGCCGTGATCGATATACGGGTGCCGCGGCTGGCGGATGCGAAGGCGCTGGATCGGAAGTTCCGTTCGCTGAAGGCATTCGACAAGCGCTGCTCGCTGGAGTTGACGGGTGGCCTGAATCGACCTCCGATGGAGCGCGGCAAGGGTGTAGCGGCCCTGTTCATTCAGGCACGCAGGCTGGCGCGGGAGTTGGGCGTGACGCTGGAAGAGTCCGCGACCGGTGGCGGGTCGGATGGGAACTTTACGGCTGCGCTCGGGATTCCGACGCTGGACGGGATCGGCGCCGTGGGTGAAGGTGCGCACGCGGTGCACGAGAGTATTCTGATCGACCGGATTGCGGATCGGGTGGCGCTGCTGGCGCGACTGGCACAGGAATCCGCGATATCTTATACAGCATGACCAAATCCCACATCGTCTCTTTTCTTCTCGGCGGCCTCGCAGTTTTCGGCGTGACTATGGTGTCGAATGCGCAGTCGTCCACACATGTTTATGAACTGCGGACGTACACGGCCCCGGCGGGCAAGCTGGACGCTCTGGAAGCGCGGTTCCGCGATCACACGGAAGCGATTTTCAAGAAGCACAACATCAAGGCGATCGGCTACTGGGTCCCGATAGACAACAAGAACAACGAAATGATCTACATTGTGGATCACAAGAGCAAGGAAGACGCGACAAAGAACTGGGCCGCATTCCAGGCGGACGATGAATGGAAGAAAGTCCGGGCAGAATCGGAAGCAGGCGGTCCGCTGACGACGAAGGCTCCGGACAGCGTGTACATGACGCCGCTCGATTTCTCTAAACTGAAGTAGATGCGTTTTTTGATGATCTTCGCGGCGGGTGCGCTGCTCGCCGCGACGCCCGGCAACTGGGATAAATGGCGCGCCGATTACGAAGCTTCGCTCAAGGCGCCTGACGGGTGGCTGTCGGTCGCGGGCTTAAGCTGGCTGCACGACGGCGCGAATACGATCGCGCTGCCGAATCACCAGACTGCGCTGCTGGAGTTCAGGAACGGCAAGGTTACTTACGAGAAGCGGGTTCTGAAGTCGGATATCACGGAACATCCTGACGTTCTGAAGTTCGGCACCGTAACTTTGACGGTCATCGAGCGCGGCGGCAAGACAGGTGTCCGGCTGCGTGATCCGGATGCCGAGACGCGGCGCGACTTCACAGGCTGCAAATGGTTTCCAGCCAGCGCGGCGTGGCGCATCGATGCGAAGTGGGTGGCATATCCGAAAGCGAAGACCATCGCGATCACGAACATTCTCGGGATGACGGATCAGGAGCCCTCGCCGGGCTACGCTGAATTCAGCCTGCAGGGTAAGCAGGTGCGGCTGGAGCCGGTGGTCGAGGACGGCGAACTGTTCTTCATGTTTAAGGACGCCACCAGCGCGAAAGCGACCTACGGCGCTGGCCGCTTTCTGTATGCCGACATGCCGAAGGGCGATAAAGTCGAGATCGATTTCAATAAGGCACACAATCCCCCGTGTGCGTTTACCGCATTTGCGACGTGCCCGCTGCCGCCACGGCAGAACATTCTTCCCATAGCCATTGAGGCGGGCGAAAAGAGCTACGCAAAACATTGAAGCTGGTGCTGGCGTCGAAGTCGCCTCGCCGCGCGGAGTTGCTGGCGGCGGCAGGGATCGAGTTTACTGTTCGCGTTGCCGATATCGATGAGACGCCACGTGAGTTCGAGCCGGCGCGCGATTATGTGCTGCGCGTAGCCGAAGAAAAAGCGCGGGCGGTCCAGGCTGCGGCGGACGAAATTGTACTGGCTGCAGATACGACGGTCGTGCTGGCTGGGCAGATTCTGGGTAAGCCAGAGGATGAGGCCGAGGCAGTCCGCATGCTGCGCGCGCTGGCGGGCAAACGGCATGAGGTGATGACCGGCGTTTGCATGCAACACCGGGATCGCGTAGTTACGGAACTTGCGGCGACGGCCGTTTGGTTCAATCCAATGACGCAGGGCGACATCGACGATTACGTGGCTTCTGGCGAACCGATGGACAAAGCCGGGGCTTACGGCATCCAGGGACTGGCGTCAAAGTTTATAGAACGGATCGATGGGTCGTATTCCAACGTAGTGGGTTTGCCCGCCGCACTCGTGTGGCGCCTTTTGAAAACTATTTCAGCTCGGTCATGACCGCGCTGCCGGTGCCGCGGATGAGCGTCTCGGTGTGGGTCCGGTCACGCAGATTGAATTTGATCTGCCCCTCGGTGTATTCGTTGACCGTATCCTTGCCCTCGGGCGTGGTCGATTTCAGCGCAGTTGGTTCTTCGTAGACCACCACAACGTCTTTGTCATGGAAGTGCAGCGGCGTCGGCTCGCCTGGATTCCAGCGATAGCTCCAGACGATCACGCGATCGTTCTCGAAAAGCTTCTTCACATGCGGGCGCGGAAATGCGTTGGGAAAGCCGGTCTTGTTGGGCAGCGGTGCGACGGGATTGTCTTTGATCTCGATTAAGACGGTGTGGTCGCCAGCCTTACCCACTTTGTCGCCCTTGTGCCCCCACCTGGCGGTGCCCTTCTTCGTGAGAGACACGGCGACGTAATCGTGGTCGGCGGTCTTTTCACCGCCCAAATCCCAAACCGTCACGCGCTCGTTGTCGATAGCAGGTGAGCCGGCGAAACACGCGGCGGACAGGCACAGAAGCAGCCCTAATTTCAGCACGCTCTCGATTGTATAGCTACACTGATCCTAAATGGCCAAGCCCACCGTCCGGGTCGCCGCGGGAGACAGCGGCTATGAAGAATATGTGCAGCGCCTGGCCGACAGGGTACAGTCCCGATTTCGCTATCACTCGATCGATTTGCCCGATGGCAGCGTGCTGCCTGGCCTGCAGTCCGTGGAACACCTTCGCTGGCGGCTGGACCTTTTCGATCTGCCGCTGGATTTGCGTGGGAAACGGGTGCTGGATGTGGGCGCGTGGGATGGCTGGTTCAGCTTCGAATGCGAGCGCCGCGGCGCGGACGTGGTCGCGGTCGACTGCGTGGCGCTGGATACGTTTATCGAAGCGAAGGAACTGCTCGGGTCGAAGGTCGAATATCTGACGCTCGACGTGAATGAAATGTCGGTGAAGCGGCTGGGCCGGTTTGATATCGTGCTGTTTTTCGGCGTGCTGTATCATTTGCGCCATCCTCTGCTGGGTCTGGAGAAAGCGGTCGAGCTGTCTACAGATCTCGCGTTGATTGAGTCGTTCGTGATTCCGTCGGAGAAGCGGCCGATTCCGGCGGTGATGGAATTTTACGAGCGCACGGAACTGGGCGGCCAGATCGATAACTGGTGCGGGCCTTCGCCGGAGTGCCTGACGAGCATGTGCCGGTCGGCCGGCTTTGCACAGGTGGAACTGAAGGATATTACGAACCAGCGGGGCTCTGTGGTCTGCAGGAGGCGGTGGCCGGAACCGGCGCGGGCGCCCTCGGCGGCAGCACCCCAGCTTCATTCGGTGGCGAACAATCGTAACTATATTTCTACGTTTCATCCTCTGAAGGACGAATACCTCTGCTGCTACTTCAAGACTGAAGAACGCGAGCTCACGGCGGATTCGGTCTTTGTTGAAGTGGATGGCTTCGGAACCCATTGCCTGGTGCTGTCGGAGAATGGGCCGAACGCCTGGCAGGCGAACTGCCTGCGGCCGCCGGGGCTCATGCCGGGTCGGCATGAAGTTCGCATTCACACGCTGAACAGCCCCCGTAGCAATGCCGTCGCGTTCACCATGCTGGACGAGAGCGGCCGCGAGGTGCATGCGCCGAATTCGAATCTGCCACCGGAAGCCCCGGAAATGTGCAGCGCCGAAATTCATCCGTCGGGCGATCTGCGGGTGGCGGCATATAAGGGTGGTTCGCTGGTCTGTTATTTCCGGTCGACGGCGGAATCGATGATCACCGGCGATGTCACGATCGAGACAGATGGCCGACTGAGCAGAGCGGACACGATCAGTTTTCTCGGCGACAATGTCTGGCAGGTCAATCTGCTCCTCGCAGAACCGCTGACTGAAGCAGCGCAGGTACGGATACGTCTGGGGGAGGGCCAATGGAGCACTGCTTTGCCGGCGTGCGCGAAAAGCTGACGCCGGCCGCAGAGGCGATTCGCGTTGACAACGCCATCGAGCTGCGGCCGGTATCGGTCGACGACTGCGATGAGCTCTATCAGGCGATCGAGCGCAATCGCGCACGTCTGCGGGAGTGGCTGCCGTGGGCCGGGCTGACGTTCAGCAGGGACGAACTGCTGCACTTCCTGGGAGAGAAGGAAATCGAAAACGCATCACGCACGAGTCTGACAACGCATATCCGTTGGCAGGGTGAGCTCTGCGGCGCGGTGGGTCTGCACACGATCGATGCGCGGCACCGGAGTTCCAGCATCGGCTACTGGCTGGACAGGGCTTACGAAGGCCAAGGGATCATGACGCGCGCGTGCCGCGCGATGGTGACGGCCGGTTTCGAATCGTACGGACTGCATCGAATCGAGATACGCTGCGGGACAGGCAACGGCAGGAGTTCGGCCATTCCACGGCGTTTGGGATTCACAGAAGAAGGGGTGCTGCGCGAGGCCGAATGGGTAGCGGAACGCTGGGTCGATCTGCGTGTGTTCAGCATGCTGAAACAAGACTGGAAGTGAAGCTCCTCACTTGATCGCAATCGTGGTCCATGGCGGGCTGGTTGCGCCTCCGGCCGAAATGGCGACCGGCACATTCGGGCCTGACTTGACGCCAGCCGGGATGGCGACGTTGATCTGCATCACCGATTCGAGCTCTGTCGGCGCATTCCCGAAGTAAAAGATGTTGGTTGCCGCGATCCCGCCAAACGTCACCGACAGCGGTCCCGCAGGCGCGGGATAGGGTGGGCCGGTCGTAGTCCGACCATTGTTCCCGATGACCCCATTGGCAAAAGGTCCTGCGTAAGAAGCATAGATGACGACTGTGTCTCCGACGCCTGCCGGATTCGCGGCGGTGTTGAGCGTGCCGTCCGGATTGATGATCACACCCCCATTGCCACCGCTGCCGTCGGCACTGGCGATGGATATGCTGGCGGGCGTGACCGGCACGGTCAATGGTGGTGAGGTCAGCCCGTTGTAAACCACCTGTACGTGCGTCCAGGCCTTTCCAGCCAGTTCCACTGGCGCGACCCCGCTTAGTTGATTCTTCGCCGCGTAGAGAAGCGGCGCCGGCGATCCATCGAACAGGACCTGCGTCTGTGCAACAGCGCTCGTCAGCGTGCCCGCACTATCCAGCGTTCCGAGAACCAGGTTAGGCGGGCCGAAGTTCAAACCGAACAAGGCAAAAATCTGCTGCGGAGAGATACTCCCTGACTGAAATGTGAAGGCGTCTGTCACTCCTCCCGGCCTGATGACCGGACCGTTTGGCGGCAAGATTGTGACAATGAGAGGGATTTGGAGAGACCTGGGACTTCCTGGGGCGGTAAATGTGAGGTACTGCTGGTAGGCTCCGGCAATCCCATTCTGCTGACTCACCTGGAGTGCCCCGTTGACGGGAGTGGAACCGGAAAAACTTCCACTGATGGAAATCCCTGAGTTTGTGGCTGGGCTGAACGAGGGCGTAAGCAGGCCGCTATCCGATGTCACGCTGACCAAGGGACTCTGGCCCGGAGAGCAGGCGTTATCGGCCTCAGGAAAAGCTGCGCCGAGAATGCAGTTACGCGGATCCAGCCACCCGAATAGTTGGGGCCCCGAAGCGGTCGACGAGTTAATCGTGAACAAAATCGGCGCAGATGCGAAAGGATACGGCGCGACAAACACTGCGCCTCCGGAAGGCGAATCGAAACTCTGCCTTACCGAGATGTTGGAAGGGGCCGGGGGCTCCGTGTCGGGGGTTCCAGCGGAATAGAACGAAAAGTAAACAGGGAACGAAAAGGTCTCAATCGTGTTCGGGTCGGCCGACTGCACCTCCCAGATGGCCGTGGCGCTCCCGTTGGTAACAGTCAGTTGCGTAAGTCCTGTCGTCCCGGCTGTGGTGGCAGAAGACACGAGCGAAGCACTGGCCGTAGAGGTGCCTTCTGTGTTGGCTGTGCTCACATAAACGTTCACGCCTGAAGGTATGCCGCTGAATACGGCTTTCAATCTTGTGCCGAATGCACCGAGCTGAGTTGCGACACCCAGATTCGGATTCAGGAAGCCCGACTCACTGTTGTAGGTTTGCCCCGGGACATCCTGCGGCCCGTCAGGCTTTGCTTTAAACGCCGAGGCGAAAGCTTCGGTAAAGCGCAGGACCTGTCCTCCTGTGGTGGGAAGAGCGGGTTTCGTACTGCTCAGGCTGTAGTTGAATGGCTGCCCGTTCGAAGCAGCTCCGCCGACAAAACTCGTAACCAGTCCGGTTTGCGTTTTGGCTACTACAAGCGGGGTTCCGGAGAACGAGATCAGGCCCGGAACCGTAAAAGTCGGTGACACAGTGATGGACGTGCCGGGCACGAGATTAGACGCATTGACGCGAAGATTTGTCGCTCTGATGGTGTACATTCCGCTGCCGCCGGGAGGGCCTGCCGGAAACCCGACAAAACTGACCGTGTTGACGTTGCTGACCGTGCCCGGAACGACGTTCGAGAGCCTTCCGCTCGCGAAGTTCAGCGCCGAACCGGTGCCGGTAATGAAGCCTTGAAAACCTGCGTTCAGCGCTGGAACCGGATTTGAGAACACCTGGGCCGCGGGCGGCGGCTCTCCGATCAACAATAGAGCGGTGTTGAGCCCCGAATTCGGGAACAAAGGTGGATTGGCGATCGCGGTGTTGAATGCCAGAGTGAGCACGCCAGACGGTACGGGAGAGCCGGCGGCAATTGGCGCACCTCCGCTACAGGTTAGAACTATATCGCCAATCAATTCCGAAAGACCTTCGGTCCGGATCACCGGGGTGTTGGAAGTGCTGCTCACGCAGGTAAAAGGGAGCGACGATTGATCCGCGAAGGCGCACGAAACTGCACTGCATATAACCAGGAAACCTCTGATTTTCGACCCTGTTCGCATGTTGTTCGTTGATTGGAAGTGTACGCTTAAGTGCCAAATTCTTTCACCTGCCGAAACTGCCGCAAGCATTTACAAAGGCCGTAATACGGAAAATGGAAATGTTATAATGATTACGTTCGGACAATGCAGCTTCCTAAATGAAATCGTTTCTCTGGGGTGGTTTATGCCTTATTCTGGCCTTCTCCGCGAACGCCGACGCTCAGCTAACCGTGAGTGGCTTCAATAATTTATCTGCATCTCTTTCAAGTGTTGGAAGCTATTCTGTAACATCGGCCAATCTGCATTGGACGTGGAGCGGGTCGACCGGGGCCGCCATTTCGAACTCCCGCACGGACAGCGGCACGGACAATCTTGGAACGTATGAGGAACTGACGTTCGATTATTCGATTGGCAAATCGGCACGCACGGCCTCGATACGGGTCTACAGCGCCCGGCCCCTGGTGCTCTTTGGTCTGACATATAACAACGGGTCTGCTAACGCATCGCCTTTTCCGGAGTTCAGCGCTTACCCGCAGAACCTGCTTCACCTGTCTTTCAACGGCGAATTTGCGTTTCCTTCCTTCACAGATCTGCTGCCGGAAAGTCCCTGGATCTATTTCGATAACGCGGCGAATACGTTCATTGTGTCTCCGGCGTCGGATTACATGGTGGCGGCAATAACTCCCGGCGCGAACGGACAGATTCAGGGGGGCATTTCGAGCCAGATCGCCTCGCTGCCCGCCGGTATGACGCACCGCACTCTGCTGACGGTGGGCCACGGAATCAACCAGACGCTCTCGACCTGGGGCAAGGCACTGACGGATCTGACCGGCAAGACACGCCCCGCGAACGATGCCGATGCACTGCTGAAATCCGTAAGCTACTGGACCGATAACGGCGCGACTTACTATTACAACCCCGGCGGCGTTTCTTACACGGGCACCATGGAGGCGGTGAAGGCAGAGTTCAGCGCCAAGGGGATCGCGCTCGGTTCGATGCAACTCGACAGCTGGTGGTATCCGAAGGGACCCGACAACGCGTGGTCAAGCCACGGAGGCATCTGGACTTACACTGCCAGCAGCGCGATTTTTCAGCCGGATCTGGCCTCGTTCCGAAACAGCCTTGGAATACCGCTCGCGGCGCACGCCCGGTGGATCGATGCGGCCAGCCCGTATCGGGGCCAGTATGCGATTTCGGGCAACGTCGCGACCGACCCGCAGTATTGGGAAGATGTGGCGAGTTACCTCGCGGCATCGGGCGTCACCACTTATGAGCAGGACTGGCTCGCGACCAACGCGCAGGCCAGTTTCAATCTGACGGACCCGGTTGCATTTCTGAACAATATGGCGACCTCGATGGCAAAGCGGGGTATCACGATGCAGTACTGCATGCCGACGCCGAGGCATTTTCTTCAGGGCACGAATTACAGCAACCTTACGACAATCCGGACGAGTGGGGACGGGTTCGGGCCGAATCACTGGACCGAGTTTCTTTATGGCGCCCAGTTGGCGTCAGCACTTGGAACGTGGCCCTTCACCGACGTCTTCATGAGTGGCGACGTCAACAATCTCATCCTTGCAACCCTCTCGGCGGGACCGGTGGGCGTGGGTGATGCACTCGGAAACTTAGAGGCGGGGAATCTGCTGCGTTCAGTTCGCAGCGATGGGGTGATCGTGAAGCCGGACATCCCCCTTGCCCCGGTCGACAGCGTTTTCATCAGCGATGCGCAGAGCATCGACACACCGATGGTGGCGTCGACGTATTCGGACTTTGGCGGCCAGCGCGCGAATTACATCTTTGCCTATACACGCGCAGCGGCTGCGCCTATTACGATTGCGCCCGCGACTTATGGAATTAACAGCGCCGCGTGGCTTTACGATTACCAGGCGAGCACTGGGTATCTGATTCCTGCGAACGGGTCGCAGACGCTCAATCTGACTGGCGCCAGCGGGTACTTCGTACTAACAGCAGTGGGTCCGAGCGGCATTTCGCTCATCGGCGATAAAGACCAATTCGTGACGATGGGCAGGAAGCGCATTTCAGGATTTTCGGACACTGGCGTGGTTGACGTATCGGTGGAATTCGCGGCCGGGGAAAAAGTGCGGAGGTTAACCGGGTATTCGCCGGAACCGGTGACGGTCGCGAGCCTCAACGGGCGTGCGGAGCCGCCGGTCTGGGATCCCTCGACGCAGTTGTTCACGATACGCATTCATGTCTCGGAAAAAGGAACGGCGCGGGTGAAAATCGGTACCGCCGTGAACGGCGCTACGCTGGCCGCGAACGGGACCGGATGCGGGGTACATTGCGGGAGGACACATCCCACGTCCGTCGTGACGCAGACGCCGCTGCCAATCCAGCCTGTGGCCCCGTCGCTGCAGTAAGCAGTTTCACTGGTTCACGTTTCACTGGTTCACGACGGGCAGCCATACGGCGCTCGGCTGTTCTGCGGAGCGAAAGATCGTCTGGGTTGCTTTCGAATAATCTGAGGGCTTTGCGAAGAAGATGTTCTGCACGAAGGTTTGTGGGTTCCGATCATACAGCGGGAACCAGGTGGACTGGATCTGCACCATCATCCGGTGGCCCGGCAGGAAGACGTGATTCGTGGTCGGCAGCGTGAATTGGTAGCGCTGCGCTTTGCCAGCCGGAATCGCAGACGGATGCTCGAAGCTTTCGCGGTACCGTCCACGGAAGATGTCCATCGAGATGGGTAACTCGTAGCCGCCCATTTCGGGCTGGCTCGGGACCTCGTCCGGAAACACGTCGATCAGTTTAACGACCCAGTCGGCATCAGTACCGGTCGTGGCGGCGAAAAGATCGGCGATCGGCACACCGCTGATTCGGACCGGCGCCGTGAGCACGGGAGATTCGTAAGTCATAACGTCCGGTCTGTCGACAACGGAACACTGATCGGTGACCAGCCACTGCTTCCATCGGTCCGAATCCGAAAAGCGAACGGGCCTTGGCAGATACGGGACGGGCTTCGCGGGATCAGAGACCCAGGAATCCGAACCGGCGCTTGTGCCGGGTTTATCGAACGCGAGACCGAACCCCGGCTCCATATAAAGACGCTTCAGTTTCGCGGCGCAGCCACCTTCACAGGCAAGGGGCCAGTTGGGCAGACGATCCCAGTGGTTTTCGCCGGTGTTGTAGATGAAGACAGGCGGCGTTTTGACCTTAGGATCAGGTGCGTTGTCTTTCAGGTAGCGATCGAAGAACGGTTTCAGCACATCACGGCGGAACTGCAAAGCGGTATCGCCGTCCCATCGCAACGGACCGAGGTTATAGCCGTCGTAGTTCACCTGGCTGTGCCGCCACGGGCCCATGACCAGATAGTTGTGATCCGCCTGACCTTTGGCCTTCAGCGCAAGATAAGAGTGGATCGCGCCCCACATGTCCTCCTGATCCCAGAGACCCTGAATCCACATTGTGGGGACGTTCGAAGGATGCTGCGCGACGAGTTTATCGAGCGCCTGCCCCTGCCAGAACTCGTCGTACGCGGGGTGCTCGATCATCTTAGTGGCCCACGGATATTGATCGAGGCCGTGAAGCCGCGCGTAATCGCCGGCCGACCCGGCGCTGCGAAAAGCTTCGAAGTCGTCATAAGCGCCGCGAGGGACTGCGTCGCCTTCATCGCGCTTCGTCGTCTGCTCGGCGACGTAATCAAAATTCGTCTGACGGAAAGCCCCGTAATGGAACCAGTCGTCACCCATCCAGCCATCGACCATGGGGCTCTCGGGCGCGGCCACTTTGAGTGCGGGATGAGGCTCGAGAAGCGCCATGACCACCGTGAAACCTTCGTAAGAAGACCCGATCATGCCGACGCGCCCGTTCGATTCCGGCGTGTTCTCTTCACGAGCCAGTCGATCGTGTCCCAGGCGTCGGTGACGTGGTCGGTCGACGTGGGGTTAACAGGACCGCGCACAGGCCGCGTCATGACGTAATCGCCTTCGGATTTGTACTTGCCTCGCACGTCCTGAAAGACGCGAATATAGCCTGCGGCCACGAACACTTCGTCGCCCTGCGGCAGGATGGCGAGCATGTGCGGACTGTCGTTGCGGGCGGTGCGTTTCGAAGCGTTGTAGGGAGTCCGGGTAAGCAGGATCGGTGCGTTCGCTGCCCCTTTGGGTATCACGATCACGGTATGCAGTTTCACGCCATCGCGCATCGGGATCATGACTTCCTGCTTGATGTAGTCCTGATCTGCAGTGGGGGCAACGATGGTTTTGGGAATGTCGTTGTTTTGACAAAAAGCGGCCGTGCAGAAGAAAGCGAGGCAACACGCTCCCGGAAGCGAACGAGAGGGTAACATCCGTTTATCTTAACTTGATAAAACGCTTGCCGGCGCGGCACTGCAGAACCGAAGTTACCGGCCGCCGCCCAGCAGTTCCAGATTCTGCAGCACGCTGAGCATACCTGGCACAAGGGTGATCACGAACAGCACAGGCAGAATGAAAACGATGATCGGGAAAAGCATCTTGATTCCGGCCTTGCCAACGGCGGCCTCGGCACGCAGCCGGCGGCGCGTGCGCAGCGCATCCGCGTAGACCTTCAGCGCCTGCGAAAGGCTGGTGCCGAAGCGCTCGCTCTGAATGATCATGGCCGAGAGCGCCTTGATGTCGTCGATCCCCGTGCGGCGCACCATGGCGCTGAAGGCCTTCGAACGTTCCTGCCCGGCGCGCACCTGCATGACAACGGTGTAGAACTCGTTCGCCAGAGCAGGGTAAATGTACTGCATCTCTTCGCTGACCCGCATCATCGCCTGATCGAGCGCGAGGCCTGTGCCGAGCACGATGCCAAGAAGATCGACGGTATCGGGCAGCGCTTCCTGCAAACGGCGGCGATAGCGCGTAGCCAGTTTGCCGAGCACGAATTGCGGACCCATGAAGCCGAGAATTGCCGCCGCTATCATGCCACCCAGCAGGTTCGCGCCCAGGTTGTTCCGCTGCAGGAACAGCATGCCCAGCAGGAAAAACAGCAGAGTTCCGGTGGCGATCATCATGTAGATCCCGATCGCCCGTTCTCCTCTGTAGCCGGCCTGCCGAAGGCGTTTCTCGCTCCCTTTGATCCAGCCTTCCCCGCCCGGGATAGAGGCGATCATATTCAGGAAGCGGTTCACTGCGCCCCGGTGCCTTCGGCGGTTCACTTCGCCCGCGACCGGCGTCATGGCGTTGTTCTGCAGTTCGCTCAGCCTGTCTTCGAGTGGATTTTCGCGCGTCGTAAACAATTCCATGCCGCCGCGAATCAGGAGCGCGACGGTTGCGAAAGCCAGAATGAAGAAGACGATGGCGGTCAGCATAGCGGGCTCATCAAAACCTGATATTCGCCATTCTCCGGATCACCAGAATTCCGATGCACTCGGAAATGATCGCGTAGGTCAGGAATTTTACGCCAGTCGGGTCCGTCCAGAGCAGACGCAGATAATCCGGTTTGAGTATTTCGAAGCCGACACCCACGATGAAGGGCAGCGCGCACAGCAGGCCCGCCGACAGCCGCTGCTGGGCCGTGTGCGCTTTCAGCTTCGCTGCCATATTGAGACGCTCACGGACCAGCACTGAAAGGTTTTCCAGAACCGCGACCATGTTCGCGCCGGTCTGCCGCTGCAGGATCAGCCCGGTGATGAAGAACTTCAGATCGATCAGCGGTATCCGCTCGCCGAGATTATGCAGGGCGGGTTCAATCTGCGAACCGAGCGCGAGTTCCTCCATCAGCTTGCGAAATTCCTTCCGGACCGGGTTGGATGTCTCCGCCGCGATGGTTTCGAGGCCGCTGTGGATGTTGTGTCCGGCGCGCATGGTGCGGGTGAATAAGTCGATAGCGTCCGGCAATTGCTCTTCGAACTTCGCCAGCCTCGCGTTCCGTTTCTTTACGATCCAGGCGATGGGGGCCGCGCCAACAACCAAGGCGAGAAAGAGCCGCAGCATCAGAATTGGCACGAAGAAGTCGAGCACCACATAGGCGATCAACACAATCGCGATCGAGATACCCGCCACATCGGCGCCGCGATAGGTGAGATTCGCCTGGGTGATGAAGATCTGGAGACGCCGCACGATACCGAGCCACGCGACGAAATCGCCCAGAAACGAGAAGGTGCCGCGTTTGGCTTCGGCGCGCATCAGGTCGCTCGCAGCCCGTTGCCTGCCCCGCCCCGCCGTCGACCGCACGCTGCGCAGCCGCGCATCCAGAACCCGTGCCGCCTCCTGCTGCGGGATCACCCAGACGTAATACGCGACTCCAAACAGCGCTGCCGAAAACAACAGGAATGCCACCAGGACGAACATCTATTTGTCCCCAACCTCCACGACCTCATCGAAGATCGCTTTCGAAAGATGCACGCCGAAGCCGCGCAGGCGGTCGAGACACTGCGGTGCTACACCGCAGCCTGTGAATCGCCCCACGACCTTGCCGCGCGGACTGATGCCAAGCCGTTCGAACTCAAAGATATCCCGCATCTCGACCTGATCGTCAGCGACGCCGATCACTTCCGCGATGCCGGTGATGCGCCGCGCGCCATCGCTCAGCCGCGCCACCTGCACCACCAGATTGATGGCCGACGCCAATTGCTGACGAATCACTTTATCGGGAACATGCTGGCTCGCCATCATCACCATGGTTTCGAGCCGGGAAAACGCATCGCGCGGCGCGTTCGCGTGGACGGTGGTCATCGAGCCATCGTGGCCGGTGTTCATGGCCTGGAGCATGTCGAGCGCTTCGGGGCCTCGCGATTCCCCCACGATAATCCGGTCGGGACGCATGCGGAGCGTGTTGATCAACAGATCGCGCGCAGTCACCGCTCCCGCGCCTTCGATGTTGGCGGGACGCGTTTCGAGGCGCACGAAATGCGGCTGCTGCAGCTGCAGTTCCGCCGTGTCTTCGATGGTGATGATCCGCTCGTCTTCCGAGATGAAGCGCGACATCGTATTGAGCATCGTCGTCTTGCCCGAGCCCGAGCCGCCGGAGATCACGATGTTCAGCCGGGCCTCCACGCAGCCGCTGAGAAAGTCGAGAATGCCTGGCGTGAAGGTCTGGTTCTTCAGCAAGTCGTCGGTGCTGAGAAGTTTCTTGCCGTAGCGGCGGATCGACAGCACCGGCCCGATCAGCGACAGCGGCGGAATAACAGCGCACATACGCGAGCCGTCTTCGAGACGCGCGTCCACAATCGGCGACGATTCATCAATGCGCCGGCCTACGTTCGAAACGATGCGGTCGATGATCATGCGCAGGTGCGCCTGGTCTTTGAATCGCACGTTGGTTTCGATCAGGCGTCCGCCGCGCTCGATGTAAACGTTGTCGAAGCCGTTGACCATAATGTCGGAGGTCAAAGGATCTTTGAGCAGTTGTTCGAGCGGCCCGAGCCCAAAGACTTCGTCCTGAATCTCCTCGACCACGCGCTCGCGCTCGACGAGCGTCATCGGGACGCCCTCGTCGACGATCATCCGCTCCAGCAGATTGCCGATCTGCGCGCGTACGCCGTCTTTGTTGAGCGCCTTCATCTGGTCCGGTGAAAGCGTGTTCAACAGCTTCAGATGGACCTGACGCTTGATTTCGAACCAGCGATCGGCGCCGGCCGCCGGCCGTACTGTGGGGCGAGTGCTCATCCGTTATGCGCTCTGTGCCAGTGCCGCCGCGGCGGTTACAGTCTGGAGCTTCGTTGCTTTATCCACGAACGCGCGCAGAGACTTGTCAATTTCCGGAGCAGACTCCCGCTCACCCACCAAAGGCCTTCCCTTATTGATCGACGCGAGAAACGCGGGCGAATCCGGTATCCCGTAAAAAACAGGCTGATTCAGCGTCTGTTTAATCTGGTCGAGACCCGCGAGATTCGGTCCGGCATTTTTCCGATAACGGTTCACCACCACACGAATCTGCTCCTGCGTGAACCCGGAGCGCATCAGCATCGCCATGTAGCGCTGGGCGTTGCGGATCGACGCGAACTCCTGCGTGACCACGAGGAAAATCATGGTCGAGATCTGGCACGCGCTCGCGACCACTTCGTCGTTGATGTTCTTGCCCGCGTCAATCACGGTGGAGTCGTACTTCTCGATCAGGAAGGTCGCGAACTCGCGGAACATCGGCTCGTTGAAATAACCGCGCTGTTCCAGCGTGTCCGAAGGGCCGATGAGAAAGAAGCCCAGAGGATCGCGCGCCACGAAGCTCTCGAAGAGCGCCTGGTCCATGCGCGAAAGGTTCTCGCCGACCTCGGCCAGCGTGTATTGCGGGGTCGCACCCACCTGCATCGCGACATCGTTCGCGGTCCAGTCCAGATCCACGGCAACGACGGATTGCTTGCGCTGGGCGAGGATCCCGGCGAAATTCACGGCCAGCGTTGTGGTGCCGAGCCCGCCGCGTGTGCCGAGAAACGTATAGACCTTACCCAACTTGCTTTCCGAGGCCACCAGACGCTTCGGCGCCCGTTCGAAGCGCCCGATAGCTTCCCGGAATTCAGCGCGCTTCAGCGGTTGGGTCAGAAAATCGTTTGCACCCATGCGCATTGCCTGGATGACCGTCTCTCCATCCG
>ODAK010002549.1_pt1 | contig 19212 bp, 20 predicted proteins | sample 1539591 | NCBI WGS metagenome assembly ODAK01 (sample SAMEA3539303, study PRJEB22396) | soil metagenome | biome: tundra; feature: field; material: soil | place: USA | collected 2010-05 | depth 0.15 m | reverse complement strand
ACTGCATGCCCGGGAGAAATTTCCAGCGCAGCGCGATAGGCCGCTTCCGCTTCACCAAGACGTCCGGCTTTGTGATGCGCTATCGCGGCGCACAGCGCAGCATTGCCGCCTCCGACAACAAGGCCATCGATTTTTCGGGTCATATCTACCATGCGTCGTCCACACCCAAAGCCGTTAAATCCATTAGCTTACTTTGAGTACCCTGCTCGCCGTTAGATGGATATTGTCGATGGCCCTTTCCAGCCAACGAAGGGGCAGAAAGTCTGAATGTAACGATACTCACTACTAACACCACGAAGACGCCACACTTTAGCAAAAGGCATGATCCAATCTCCAACTGTGCCCCATAGAGGCCCCAATCTCGCGAATAAGCTGACGGACTTCTGACGATGCTCTCGGCCAACCGCCGTGGGGTCTCAATTTGCAGCGTCAATACGATCGGAAGCCGGCACGACGCCATTTGATTACCGTCTTCGGCTTCACAATCGTTAGAGCGTTTAGGACACTGGGCACCAAACGATACAGTTCCGCAAATAACAGGCTATCCATAGTACTGAAGGCCAGTCTCTTCGGCGCTTACCGTCGTTTGATGTTAAGCTGATGACGAAGAACCAAACTCTCGGCTTCCAGCGAGGCCAGCGACCGGAATAATATGACCAGCGCCGACTAGACCCGGCTGCAAGCTTCTCTCATAAGACAGAAGCATTGCGCGGTTCTGCCTCCGTTGCCAATCGGATTTGGTTTCCGATAGGCACAGCCCGAAATGGCCCGGACATTCGCAGGCCCAATCTCAACTCACTGCACGCCGCCGATCAGACGCCGCAATCTGCTCCACAACACGCGGAGCATCAAACTAAAACCCGAAATTGGTTTCGCGGGAGGTAACGATGGTGGCAAACCAGCCGATGGTTCTGAGTCGTTCTTCCAACTAGCTGATGCCGCCTCTGCAACGCTCATTGCCTTGTCGTGCTCCAACATCGCTTGCAATGCTGTGGCGAATTGTCTGATGATCTGCGTCGCCACATCCTGAATCATACCTGCCCCTCGCCCATACTGAGCGACGGAGCCGGACAGATTCAAATTGGTATCGACGTCGACTTTTGTCCCATCTTCGATCGGTGAAAGCATGAAGGTCACCACACCGCTAGCTCCACCCCGGCCCTTGGCATCCAACCCCTGCCCCTTGACCCGAGCGCGATGCCTCCCCTCGTCGATTTCCTCAAATCGCGCCGTACCAACAAAAGAGAGCGCCACAGGACCAAGCCGAACAGAAACTTTGCCCTTGTAGCTTTCTGGATCGATGACCTCGAGCAGCTCCGCTCCCGGCATGCAAGGCGCTATCCTTTTGATATTCAACAATACCTTCCATGTTTCGTCGACCGTTAGAGGCACTTCAAAATTGTTTTTGATGTCCATTTGAAGTACTCTTCAATTTAATTATTCTGCCGAGAGGTAGGCTGGTGACTTCATTTGCTGACATGGTTCCCTTTGGACATTTTTAGGCCATCCGGATCATGAAACCTTCGTGACCTTCCACTCGATTGTTTCGTTACCGCGGTAAATTAGGGCTCGCTCCTCCGGTCCGGGGACAATCATTTCTTTCGGAGCCTCCCAAGACTTCCGTTCGAGCGTTATGGTGCCTTTGTTCGGCGAAAGACGGTAATGCGCAGGACCATTTAATGAAGCAAATGCCTCCAATCGATCGAGGGCATCTTCCTCGTCAAAAACCTTGGCGTATGTTTCGATCGCGACCGGTGAGTTGAACAGACCGGCGGCACCGATGACAGCAAGCTTTTTATGGATGGAGTGCGGTGCCGAATCAGTGCCAAGGAAGAAGAATTTTTCCCCGCCCGTCGCGGCCTTACGTAAGGCCTGACGATCAGCTTCCGTTTTAATGACCGGCATGCAGTACATGTAAGGCCTGTTACCCCAACCTAGCCAATCAGTACGGTTTAGCTCCAAGTGATAAGGCGTGATCGTTCCACCGACTTGGCCTGATTTCGATCGGACAAAATCACATCCAATTTTACTCGAAAGATGCTCGTGAATGAACCGCAATTCCGGAAATTCGCGAGTCCATGGCTCGAATACCCGATCGATAAACACTGCTTCCCGGTCAAAGACGTCGACATTCGGGTCGACGCTTTCAGCATGAATCAACAAAGGCATGCCGATGTGCTGCATACGTTCCAGCACGCGGCGGATCTTCTTGAAGTCGGTCACACCGGCCGCCGAGTTCGTCGTTGCATTAGCGGGATAGAGCTTGACGCCGGTAAACACCTGCTCTTTGAAGCCGCGCTCCACATCGTCCGGGTCGGTATCGTCCGTGAGATAACATGTCATCAAAGGCGTGAACTTGCTCCCGGAAGGAAGCGCCGCCAGCAGTCGCTCACGGTACGCCACTGCGTCAGCGGTCGTAATCACCGGCGGGACCAGGTTGGGCATCATGATCGCCCGGCCGAATTTTGCCGCCGTATAGGGCAAGGAGGCGCGCATCATGTCCTCGTCGCGGACGTGCAAGTGCCAGTCGTCGGGCTTCGTGATCGTGATGGTATCAGTCATTAGGCGCTCCTATAGTCCAGTGGTCGGTTTGACACCAACCCGTCAAAAGCCAAAAGTAGCCGGTAATCCCATTTTTGGCACATTATCATCACTTCAACATTCGGAGTAAAGCCCAACGATTACGGGACCTGCTGAAGTGCCCGCCTCGACAAGCTCATCAGGTGTTCTAAAAATATGTCAAGGACAAATAGCGGGCGGCGGATTTCTGCGATGCGTTGTCCATCCGTTGAGATCGCACCACCCTCGCCGTTAGGCCTTACGAGAAGCCTGCTCGCGCCGAGCGGCTGCGAGTTTCACCGCACTGACGATTTCCGGATATGCCGAGCAGCGGCACAGGTTGCCGGTCAAATAATGACGTATCTCGTCGTCACTGGGATTGGGGTATTCATTCAGCAACTGCTTCACCATCATGATGAAGCCGGGCGTGCAGAAGCCGCACTGGAAGGCGCCCGCCTCGATAAAGGCTTCCTGAATCGGATCGAGTTTCTCGCCCGGTGCCAGTCCTTCGATGGTTTCCACCCGAGCGCCGTCGGCCAGCACTGCAAAAAAAAGGCAGCCGGACACGGCCTTTCCGTCCACATAGACGGTGCAGCAACCGCAAAGTCCTTGCCCGCAGCTTTCGCGTGCACCTCTTAGGTCGAAGCGATACTGTAACACTTCGACAAGACTTTCATGCGGCTTCACATCCGTGGAAACGGGAACGCCGTTGAGCGTGAAGCGGATCGTGCGAGGAGTCGTCAAGTCAGCCTCCGACAAATGGGGTACCCTTCGTCTCCAGCAGCGCGCGGAAAATCTTCTCCGGCGTCAGGGGCAGATCGGTAAGATGAACACCGATCGCGTCGGCAAGCGCGTTTCCGATGGCAGGCGAGAGGGCGATCGTGGTGATCTCTCCCGCTCCCTTGGCGCCGAAGGGCCCATCTTTCTGCTGCGATTCGACATGTTCGTTGATAAACTCGAGCGGCATATCGAGAATGGTTGGAATCTTATAATCGGCGAGCGACCCATTGGTGAGCTGTCCGTCGCGGAAGACCATCTCCTCGGTGGTCGTGAAACCGAGCTGCATGATGCCCGCGCCCGAAAGCTGCACCTGCACAAGCTTTGGATTTATCGCTGTGCCGACATCGGCCACATTGACAAGCTTCGTGATCGTCAGATGGCCGGTCTCAGTGTCGACCTCGACCTCGGCCCCTGACGCGCCGACGCCCCAAAAAGGGGTGGCACGGCTTGACTGGCCGGTCTTCGAATCCGGCTTCTCGTAAGCCGGAATAAAGCTCCCCGTCCCGATGATGTTGCCCGCCTGCATCCCATACTTGCGACGGAGAAGTTCCGCGAGCGGCAAATTGCTGCCGACCGGCATGCCGAGTTCCCGTGCCAGCTCCTCGATCTTGCGCTTCGCATCCTCAGCAGCGAGGCGCACCGCCGTCCCCATGTGAAAAGTCGAACGCGAACCGAGGGTACCCATGTCGTAGGGCGTGACATCCGTGTCGGGATGAATGACACGTATCGAAGCAGCATCAATGTCGAGCACCTCCGCCGCAATCTGCGCCATCACAGTGTCAGAGCCCTGACCCATGTCGACCGTGCCTATATAGAGGCCGCAGCTTCCGTCGCCATACAGATTGACGATCGCAACCGAGGTCGTGGGCGCCGTGATACCCTTGAAGCCGATCGCAATGCCGCGTCCTCGGCGAATTCGGCCGTTGCCGCGGTCAAAGGGCAAATGCCAATTCATTCGGACCGCGAGCTGATCGAGCACCGCCTCGAGCGCGGCGTCGCGCATAAGGGTGCCGCTCGCTTGCGGGCGTCCCTCGCGCAGCAGATTCTGGCGGCGGAACCCGACTTTGTCGATGCGCAGCGCTTCCGCGATCATGTCCATGTGGCTCTCGTAGGCCCAGGCGGTTTGCGGCGCGCCAAAGCCGCGTAGTGCGCCCGCGGGCGGACGGTTTGTGTAAACCGCGTAGGATTCAATTGCCACGTTCTCGATATCGTAAGGACCTGCCGACGTGAAACCGGCCTTTTGAGTCACGCGCGGCCCGATGTCGGCATAAGCACCGCCGTTCCACACGACCTCGCAGTGCCGCGCGATGATCTTGCCGTCTTTGTTCACACCGCTCTTAATCTTGAAAGTGCATGGGTGACGCGTCACCATGAAGAACTGCTCTTCCATGGTGAGCGATATCTTCACCGGGCGCTTCACGAGCAGCGAAAGCGCCGTAACGAGCGCCTCGAGCTTGATGTAGAGTTTGCCGCCGAAGCCGCCGCCGAGATGCGGCACCTTCACACGCACGCGATTCTCCGGCCAGCCAAGAAGGCGCGCGATTTCGATGCGCACGAAGGAAGGACCCTGCGAGGCCGTATGAATCGTCACCTGCCCGTCACCTGCGTCGGCGACTGTAACGAACGGCTCCATCGGAGTGTGCATCACCTGCTGCGTGCGGAAGGTGTGTTCGAACACATGATCAGCCGCCGCGAAACCCGCCTCCGGATCGCCGCGCCGGAGATGATAATCTAGCGCAATATTGGTGCCGCTCCGGCCTTTAAGATGCTGAAGGTCAGGAAACGTTGCAGCCGGCTTCAGTTCGGAATGCACGAGCACATCCGAACTCATCGCCTCTATTTCATCGTAGACCGCAGGAAGCTCTTCATATTCGGCCGTGATTAGTCCAACCGCCTCCTCTGCAACGCGACGGTCAGCAGCGAGCACAACAGCGACAGGCTCCCCTGCAAATCGAACCTTGCCGTCCGCAAGGATCGGCTGGTCGTGGAAGGCGGGCCCGTAATAGGGATTAGGAATGATGGTGCGGATATCGTCGATCGTTATGACACGATAAACGCCCTCGAGAGCCTGGGCCGCCGACACATCGATGTGTTTGATGCGTGCATGCGGAAGCGTGCTGCGGAAAATCTTTCCATAAAGCATCCCCGGAAGCCGCAGATGGTGAACGTATTCGGTCCGCCCAGTCACCTTCTCTCGCGCTTCGAGACGAGGAATGGACCGGCCTATGTTGCGGTACGATGTCTTTGCCACCATCTGTCTCACTCCGCAGCGACGGCTTGAATGGCGCGTCCCAAATAGACACGCAGAAGATGCTGCTTATAGGAAGCCGACCCACGGCTGTCGGATTCGATATGCACCTCCGCGACCGCGGCCTCGCCCGCCTGACGCAGCACTGTTGTGTCTATTTCGGCGCCGCGCAAAACGGCTTCGGCCGCCGCGAGCCGCGTGGGCCGATCAACGGCTGCGCTGAGAACAAGGCGTAAATCCTTGATCTGCCGGCCATCGATCTCGGCAGAGAGTGCGATTCCGAGTGCCGGCCAATCGTGAGCCGCTCGGGTCGTAACTTTCACATATGTGGATCGCCAGCCGGGGCGCACAGGAACCTCGAGTTCGGCTATGAGGTCATTGTTGCTCAGCGTCGTCTCGTAATAGCCGACGAAGATGTCTTCGACGGGGATACCGCGCTCGCCGGCCGGCCCAAGAATAACGACCTTGGCACCGAGTGACATCCAGACCGGCGGTAGGTCGAGATGCGGATCGGCATGGGCGAGATTGCCACCCACTGTAGCAACATTGCGCACTCGCACATTCGCCAGCGTCTTCATCGCTCGAGGAATTACCGGCAGGCGGCTCCGGATCTCGGGTGAATGTTCCAGGGCAGAGAAGGTCGTCATCGCCCCGATGCGGAAGAAACTGCCGCCCGGATCTAAGGAAATTCTGGAGAAACGCCCCCCGATGTGGCGCAAACTTACCAGCCGCACCGGTTTGAAAATCTGCGCCTTCATCATGAGCATCAGCGCCGTGCCGCCACCGAGGGGCCGGACCGCGGGATCTTCATGATCGAGAAACCTAAACGTCTCCTCGAGAGAATGTGGTTCGACGAGTTCGAAGCTGGCCATCTGTCACCAATCCAACTCACGAGCGAAGCAAAGGCGCAGAAATGAAGAAATCAATCGATCGCCCATTTCGTCACGGATGAAGTTCTGACCGAATATAGTCATGGCCGATCACCTATTCGTGCTTCGTCGGCTGGTCGGAGCCTCAAACGTGAGGAAACCGAAAACTCCGCCGCCGCAACGTCGCCGACTGTCACCCACCGCTTCGCAGGGATTTTGCGTCCGATCACGTGGATGCGCCATGGAGCCCTCCCTAATTATGTTTCTAAAGAAACATCCTCACAGGGAAAAAACACTGCGTCAACTTTTTGGCACCCCGCTGAGCAGCCACTGCTAGCCCTATCATTGGACCGTTGGGTAACCGTTTTATCGTGTGAATTCATCGCCTCACCGGGAAAAGCGCGATCTGAAGCGCGCAATCTCCTTTTTACAATAATGATCACGCAATTGTCCTCCACGAGGAGGATTCCTCGATGGATGCAGGCTCCTCGCGGCCAGCCCTGACAAGACCCACTCGGGACCAGAATGACCTTGTACGCATATTGTATTTTGGGGTAAATTTCCAAAAATATATCAGTTGCCGGTTGCGCCGACAGCGCTCGGGGATGTTCCACTCAGCGACGCCGCGTCAGCCGCCGTTTTTTTATTCGGGGGCAAGCCGGGGCCGTGAAGCGCGCTCCCTAATCGCCGGACGTTGTCGCATTTAACGAGTGGAGAAGATCAGGATGCGTCTGCCCATCACGGCGAGGAAAGCTATCTCGCCGTCGACGTCTTCGAACGCGTGGCCGTTTTCTTTGAGCGCGGCTTATTTCCATGACACGGCAACTTCCGGTCCTCAACGTCACTCTCGAACATTACGGGTGAAGAATGATGGCGAATGCGCGCTGGTGAATCGCGGCGGGCAGCCATTGGCGTGGCGGGTCGTCGCGCAATGAGCAGCGGAGTGAAGGGCTTAGCTGTTACAAGACCCTTGAACGAGCTTGCGCTGACGGAAGCGGCCGAGATGATCGCCGCTGGTCTGATCACCTCGGAAGAGCTGGTGCGTGCCTGCCTCGACAGGATCGCTTCCCGAGAAGATGATATTCATGCTTGGGCTGCTTTGGACCCTGAGCACGCTCTCGCTCAGGCACGAGACTGTGACAGCGGTCCTGTGCGTGGTCCGCTCCACGGCGTTCCCATCGGAGTTAAGGACGTACTCGATACTGTCGATTTTCCAACGCAAATGGGTTCTCCCATTTTTGTCGGCCATCAAAGTCGGGCCGACGCGTCCTGCATTTCGATGCTGCGCACGGCCGGCGCCGTGATCCTGGGTAAGACAGTCACTTGCGAGTTCGCTGGAATAGCGCCGGGCCCGACGCGAAATCCGATCGATCGCGAGCGCACTCCTGGGGGCTCATCCAGCGGCTCGGGTGCGGCGCTCGCTGACTACATGGTACCGCTCGCGCTCGGTACGCAAACTGGTGGTTCCGTTCTGCGGCCTGCTTCATTTTGTGGCGTTTTTGGTTTCAAGCCGACGTTTGGGACTATCAATCGCGCGGGCCTGAAGTTCGCAGCGGAAAGCCTTGATACGATCGGCCTGTTGGCGCGGCACCTGGCGGATATAACTCATTGCCTTCATATTCTCACAAACTCAACCCGTCCGGTTTCTTTTGCTGCGCTTGATTGCCCCCGAATAGGAATTTGCCGCACCCATCTGTGGGAAAAGGCTCAGCCGGAAACACGAGCCGCCCTGGACTATGCTGCACGGTTAGCTGCCCGTGCTGGGGCGAATGTTGAGGAGTTTACTCTACCGCCGTCTTTCGTTCGGCTGTCGGAAACACGAGAAACGATCAACAATGTTGAGCGCTCGCGCTCGCTCGCATGGGAGTGGGCCAATCACCGCCAGCAAATCAGCGCGCAAATGTTTCAGACGATCCAAATTGGCCAATCAATTTCCGCCGAGCAGTACCATGCAGCGCTACGTCTTGCGGAACGAAGCCGGCAGGAACTCGATCAAATCCTGGACAGCTTCGACATTTTGTTGGCGCCTTGTGTTAACGGCGAGGCATCAGTGGGGCTCGCGTACGCGGGTGACCCAAGCTTTCAGGGCCTGTGGACCTTGCTGCATGTCCCGACGCTGAGCGTTCCAGCAATCCGCGGTCCAAATGGAATGCCAGTTGGAATTCAGGTTATCGCGCGGCGTTTTTCTGATTACAGCCTACTGAATTGCGCCCAATGGCTGGTCCTTAAGGCGAGCCTCGACGGAACCAAGAGCATGACAGAGGTAACGGATGCCGATCTCAAACGCGATTGAAAACTTACAGCTGCAGTGCGAATCGGCTCGCACCTGATATAAGGATGGATGTCATGCGTGCCGTATTCGTTCGTGACTTTGGGGGTACGGAAGCACTTTCATTGGATTGCACCCCCGAGCCGATACCCGGTCCCGACGACATCGTCGTCGATGTGCAAGCGACCGCGGAAAACTTCGTCGACTTGCTGGTGATAGACGGAAAATATCAGTTTTTCCCGCCGCTTCCGTTCATCCCCGGAAAACTGCCAACCGGCAAGATCACGAGTATTGGTTCAAATATTCGCGACTGGAATGTGGAAGATCGGGTGCTCACGCTTGCTGAGCAAGAAGGATATGCTTTGCGATCGTCAGGCAATCGGCCGCATAGTCCTGCTACCGGCAGATGATGGTGCAAAGTTCACAATATAGTTCGCTCTGATCACATGCATAGCGAAGGATCGATTCTGCGACGATTTTTTTGGAGCAACACAATGCCTCTGCAATACGACGAAATTGGACAACGGCTAAGAGCATTTCGTCTCGGTTCCGGATTGAGCGCCGACGAAGTGGCGGACCGTCTTGGTATCTCTCGCACAGCACTCTACCGGTTCGAGAAGGGCGAGCTCGCGAAGATCGAAACCCTTGAACGATTGTCGGAGCTGCTACAGGTTTCGCTGCCTACTCTTCTAGGCGTCGGGATAGAATACATTCCATCTGCGGTCAGCTACTTCGAACGCGTCCGCCAACTTGAGGAAACGGCCGAGCATATCGTCGTGCTCGCGGGTCCGATTTCATTCCTTTTGGGCTCCGATAGCTTCGAAATGGCCCTGGAACAGGTCCTTCAAGAAAGCATCCCCGACAATCTCCCAAACCGCAGCCGCGCGCTGGCTGACGTCGACAAAATCATGGAAATTCTGCACGAGCGCAAACGGGCCTACCGTCGCCGACGACCGCCTATCGTGAACCTCATTTCGGCCATGCAAATCGAGCCATTTCTGAATAACGGGCTCGTTGGGCGGGTCAGTCTCACTGAGACCAAGAAATCGGTCCGCCGCGAAATGGCGCGCGCGGAAGTCGAACATTTCGCCTCTGTGATCGAGGAAGAGTCGATCGGCGTTCAAATCGGGCTCGTGACCGATTGTCTGCCGCAAAACGGATTTCAGATCTTCCGGAGACGCTCGGGCGACACTCTTACGATCAGCCCATTTCGCCTCGGAGAACAACCGAACGTAAGAGTTGGTGTCGCCATGGCGACGTCGGCGCCTGAAGCGCTGGCCCTGCATGAGAACGTCGTCAAGGAAGTCTGGCGTACAGCCATCAAGGGCCGCGAGGCAGCGGCCTATCTCCGCGAGCTTGTGAGCAATAGCCAAGACTACCTCCGCAAATCCATTCGCGAACGGGCCCCAACTGACGCGAGACGGTGAAATGAACAGCGGACGATCAGCAGGAGATGAATTGGATTCACGTTATGCGGGCCGCAGACGAGGAATTGCTGAAGCTTCGCATTGCCTATCTGCCACGAGCAGACATGGTCGCAATCCATATGAATCGTCTAATACTTCACCTCGTCTTCCAGACCCCGGATGTGAAGGCACTTCTTCACGATAATGCATCAGAGTTGGACTTAATCAGCGCCGCCCGAAGGGGCGTTGGTCCGACTTTTGAAAAGGTAGCGAAATATAGAAGCCAATCATGCCGGTGAATATCTTGCCAGTCTCTGCAAAAACGTCAGCAAGTGCGAGGAATTTGTATCGGGCTACACAACGCCTACCCAAGCAGCACAAGGCTCTTTTTTCCCCTAATGGGTACGTAAAGTATAATATACGGACCAAAATGGCGTGAAGGTGTATGAATTTACGGCAAAGATGTTGGTCTCGATCCGCAAATAGCTGCCGCTTCTCCCTCATCACAAGGCCGTCGTGGTCGGCCATGCCGACGTAGCGCATTTCACCCTTATCGCAACTTCGTTCTGGTTAATTACCCTTTTTCACACGTGAAGCACTTGCAGCTGTCGTCGCGATCCTGCCGGACGTCGCGGGGCTTCAACCGCCGCCAGTGGGACCGACGTTCTGCCGCCGTGTCGCCCATCCCGTGAACCGTCTCTCGATAAAGACAGAAATAAGGTAGGCGACGATACCCATCGCAGCGATCACCGTCACACCCGCAAACATTAACGGCGTGCGAAACTGAGATGCTGCCTGCAACATAAGGTATCCGATGCCATCGTTCGAAGCCAGGGTTTCTGAAATCACGGCACCGACGAATGCCAGAGTGATAGACACTTTCAATGAAGCGAAAAAATAAGGCAGCGAACGTGGAATTCCGACTTTCCAGAGAATATCGAGACGCGTCGCTCCGAGAGAACGCAACACGTCCTCCAATTCTGGCTCGGTGGTCGCCAATCCGGTCGCGACATTGACCGCAATCGGGAAGAAACACAGCAGGAAGGCGGTTGTGATTGCGGGTGGCGCCCCAATGCCCATCCATAGAACGAGGATCGGAACGACAGCTGCTTTCGGCACTGAATTTATGCCGATAAGAACTGGATAGAGTCCTGAATATGCAAGTCGCGACGAGCCGATGATCATGCCAAGCAGTAGGCCTACAATGATGCCAATACCGAAACCGATGAGCGTGTTCACCAGTGTGAACAGTGAACTCGCCATAATCGGCTCGCGGTATTGTATGAGTGCCACATAGATATCGCTCGGTGCAGGAAGAACGAACTGCCGAATCGAAAAGGCCCGCACCACCAATTCCCAAATAACTACGGTGCCGAGGATAACGATCCAAGGCATGAGCATTTCTAGCCTACGAAATTTCTTGGGAGACATTTAGGTCGTCTCTTATACAGGACCGATGCCTATCTTGCTCTCGTTGCGAGCATGCGCAATCTCGCCACGTATGCGGTGGACAATATCAACGAATTCAGGATTAAACGTCGTTTCGAGCGTACGAGGCCTGGGAAGGTTGACGCGATGGGTCGCCACGACCCGCCCTGGCCGTGAACTCATCACGTGGACGACGTCCGCCAGGTAGGCTGCCTCACGCAGATCATGCGTGACGAGAATGCACGTGAATTGCCGCTTGAGCCAGAGATCCTGCAGCACTGCCCACAGTTCCTCACGGGTGAAGGCATCGAGTGCGCCGAAGGGCTCGTCGAGCATGAGGAGTTGCGGCGAGTGGATGAGCGAGCGGCAGAGACTCGCCCGTTGCTGCATGCCACCAGATAGCATCCACGGATTCTGCTTCTCGAAGCCACGAAGACCGACAGCATCGAGCAAACTCAGCGCAATCGATTCATATTCTTTTCGCTCGCTTCTCAGTCGCCCCCGATGCGGCTGCACGATCTCCAACGGGAGCATAGTGTTGGAAAGGATATCGCGCCATGGCAACAAAGTGGAATTCTGGAAGGCCATGCCAACGATCTTCAGTGGACCGTTGACTGGTTGACCGGCGACTTTCAGCACTCCCGAGGTGGGGGGCAAAAGGCCCGTCACAAGCTTCATCAATGACGACTTGCCACAACCTGACGGGCCGACGACCGCCGCAAACTCGCCTTTACCGACCGTCATCCGCAGATCACTCAGCGCCTGTGTTTCGGCAGCCGCGCTATATCTGAGACTGACGTTGTCGAGTTCAACGAACGGTGCAACAACCTCATTTTGCGCGGCCGCCGCGGTGGGGACGATGGGGGGCGACTGGCTAGCCAATCTTGCGATCCTCAGCTGGCGGCATAAAACGATAGTCAAAGATCTGGTCGACCGTCGGCGCGGTCGGCAGTTGGAATCCTTCCTTGATGAGCGAAATAGCGCGTTGCATCCGGGCAATATCGAGGGTCCCCAAACCGTTTTTCTTCACATTCTCGGTCCTAACATTTTTGTCGAGCACCCAATCTAGCCGCGCCCGTTCCACCTTCGCATCCAGCAGCCGTTCGCGTTTCGCGACAGCCTCAATCGCCTCAGCCCGATGTTGGGAGCCGACGACCCAGGCCTGCGCCACCGCAAGCGCCATCCTGCGGACCAGATCCGGATCCTTGGCGAGAACGTCCGGATTTACAATGAGTGAATTACCGATGAAGTCGAAACCGAATTCCGAGAAGTAAAGGAGGTTGATGTCCTCTAGCTTCACGCCATTGCCAATCAGGTTGAAAATAGCGGTGTAATCGAACGCGATCACTGCATCGACCCTGCCGGCGAGCAGCATCGCATCCCTAAGTTTCACGTCCACGGTCACGCGATCGAACGAGGCCGGATCGATATTATTGAGCGCCAGCAGCGCTGGAAAAATCTTGGAGCCGGCATCCGAAGTTCCTGTCCCGAGCTTGATCCCGGCAAGGTCCTTGAGCGATTTAATTGGCTTGGGCTTGAGGCTAAGAATGACCGCGGGAAATTGATCGAAAATCGGCAACACCAGCTTCGGAGCCGCGGCTGGATTGCGTGCCGCAAAGGCGATGAGAGTACTGGCATCGGCAAGCCCGAACGGGTGCGTCCCCGTGGCAACGCGTCTGATGCATTCATCGGAACCCGCCGAACCGTCCGGCGTTACCTCAAGACCAAGCTTCTGATAAATGCCATTCTCAATCGCCAAGAACATAGGCGCATTGCCGCCATATATCCGGAACTCCAGGCTCAGCTTGAGTTGATCGGCGGCTTTGCCAAACGCCAGCCCCGGTGAGCTAATAGCTGCCGCTGCTGCCCCACACAGAAGAGTCCGTCTCGTCACCTTGCTGAAACTAGTCATTGCACCTCTCCTTGCTCATTAAAGACGAAAACCATTGGCTATCGATTCAAGAAACCGACGAATTCGCACTCCGCATCTCCTTTGCCGCTTCCAAAATGGCGCGCACGATTCCGGTATACCCGGTGCAACGGCAAATCTGACCAGCCATTCCCTCGCGCACGTCCGCCTCTTGCATATCGGTACTGCGCCTCAGTAACTCCCGTGCCATGACTAGCATTCCTGGCGTACAGAAGCCGCACTGGACCCCATGGCACTCATGAAAGTGCCGTCGCAGGATTTTCACGATCGGATCAACGCGCAGCCCCTCGATCGTGGTCACGCGACGTCCTTCAGCCATGACGCCGAGAATCAAGCAGGCGCGTGTGGCTTTCCCATCCACATCGACCGTACATGCGCCGCAAGCGCCATGTTCGCAACCAAGATGCGTTCCGGTCAGCGATAGACGCTCGCGTAAAATATCTGCAAGGCTTTCCCGCGGCTCTGCCGCCACGGTAATGTCATCGCCATTAATATTCAATTTTATCATCGTCATTTCGGTCGAGCCTCGTCGATCGCGCGCAGGACGACCGCGCTATGCAAGCGAACGGCATAATCGTCGATCACATCCATTGATTGCGCGAGATCGCGACCGATCGCATCGCGTAGTACCGATTCCGGTGACGTGCTCGATTGCATGACGTCGGAGGTCATAGGAAGGCGCACAGCCCTGCTACCTGCCCCGGCCAGGACAACGCGTGCGGCGCGCGCTCCGTCATCCACGACGGCGATTGCGAGAGACATAGCGAAAGCTCCTGTCTTCCTTGCAACCTTCGCAAGACCGGTTTTCGCGCCGGCATCGAGACGCGGAATCTCGAACGCGACGATGAGTTCGTCGCGCGCGAGCGATGTCGTAAATATATCCTGGATCAAATCCGAGACCAGCACCGTTCGGCTACCCTTCGGACCAACAATTCGCGCCTTGGCCTCCAAAGCGATCAGGCAAGCCGGCCAATCGGCAGACGGGTCGGCCAGGGCGACGCTGCCGCCGATGGTGCCTTGATTTCGTACCGCGCGATAAGCGATGCGTGCGGCTACCCGCTTCATCAAGCCACGGCCTGGATCGGGTACGCGCCCATCCTCGATCTCGGCATGTGTCACGGCAGCGCCGATCACCACGTTATCGCCGGCATCTTCGACCTGCCGCAGAGCATCCAGGCGCCCGATATCCACGAGCATGCGGACGGGGGCCATGCGCAGAGCGAGCAGCGGAAGCAGGGATTGGCCGCCGGCCAAAGGCAATACGTCTTCTTGCGCATCAGCAAGAACGCGGATCGCGTCTTCTAGGCTTCGAGGTCTGACGTAATCGAAAGGAACCGGCTTCATTGCCGCGCTTCCCGTGTCCGGCGTGCCTCGGCAACGGCGTCTGAAACCCGTCTTGGCGTCAATGGCGTCTCGTTAAATCGCGCACCAATTTCGTGGAAAGCGTCAGCCACAGCATTGGCTATGGCGGCTGGGGGCGCGATGGCACCACCCTCCCCCACGCCCTTCACGCCGTATTCGGTTACTTTCGCCGGCGTGACCGAATGCGCGATACGGACTGTAGGAATTTCGGTGGAGCAGGGCATCATATAGTCCGCGAATGTGGTCGCAAGCGGTTGCCCCAGGTCCGAATATGGAATCTCCTCGAACATCGCTGTTCCGATGCCCTGAGCGATGCCGCCTTGGATTTGGCCGTCGACGATCATCGGATTGATCATCGTGCCGCAGTCTTCCGCGACGACGTAGCTGAGGATTTCTATAACGCCGGTCTCAGGATCAACAGCCACAACAACGGCATGCGTTCCGTAAGAGAAGACTCCGCCGGAATCAGCAGGCTCGTAGGTCGAGAGGTTCTCCAGAAGCGGCTCAACGCCTTCCGGAAGAAGCTCCTGGCGGACGCTCGCCGCGTGAGCGATCTCAGCGAAGCTGACGAAGCCCGAAGCACCGACGACCGTGCCATTCTCGATCCGAACGGAATCCGTATCTGCCTGCAAAAGATGCGCACCGATGCGCCGCAGCTTTTCCGCAATAACGCGGCATGATTTTGCTACCGCACCGCCAGCAAATACGATCGTGCGCGATGCGAAGGAACCAAAACCGAAGGGCGCAGTCGCCGTATCGCCATAGCGAATCGAAATGCGGTCAGGACCGATCCCTAATTCCTGCGCAGCGATTTGCGCCAAGGTCGTCTCGTGACCTTGTCCATGATTTTGAGTGCCCACATGGATCACAACGGATCCATCAGGAAGCATCCGCACGCGCGCGGACTCGTAACCCGGGACGATGCGGGACTTGCGCTTCGCCCATTCAGCCTGTCCATGGCCGCTCTGTTCTGAGTAAAAGGCAAACCCAACGCCGATCGCACGGCCATCGGGCTCAGCTTTCTTCTGCCGCTCACGGACGGCATCCAGTCCGATCAGTTCCACAGCCTTGTCGAGCGAGGCGTGATAATCGCCGGTGTCCAGCAACAGGCCTCCCGCCGTCCGATAGGGCAGCTCTTCGCTTCGCACCATGTTGAGCCTGCGGAGCTCTGACGGCTCGCGGCCGACCTCCCTGGCCACTTCATCGACGAGGCGCTCAATGGCGAAACAGGCGCCGGGACGTCCTACACCGCGATACGGCCCCATTGGCGCCTTGTTGGTAGCGACCGTATAAGTTTCGAGGGCCAAATGGCGGATGCGATACGGTCCCGGTAAATTGCGAGCCGCCATGCTCGCTTCCTGGAATGCGCCGGTCGGCCAGAGCGCATAAGCTCCGCCATCGATGTAGACGCTGCCTTCGAGGCCAAGCAGCTGGCCTGTGGCATCGGCCGAAATAGTGAGATCATAGAAATGATCTCTCGCGTGAATCGAAGCCAAGAAATGCTCGCGACGGTCCTCGATCCAGCGGACCGGATGTGGCACCTTCATCGCGATCGCGGCGACAGCAATTTCTTCGGGCAAAAGGCGATTCTTCCCACCGAAGCCGCCACCGACATCTGGTGCGATGACGCGGATCTTGTGCTCGGACAAACCGAGGGCTTGGGCCAAGCCCAGCCGCATGACATGCGGCCCTTGGGTCGAGAGGTAGATCACCAGCTCGTCCAACCGGTGATCCCAATACGCCACTACGCCCCGGCCTTCCAAAGCTACCGTCGCCTGCCGATTCATCCGGAACTGCCGGCGCAGCCGTATGGGGGCCCCCGCGAGGGATCGCGGGTCGCCATCCATCACGCTGCTCTTGATGAAGGCGTTGTCAGGCCAATGCTCAAAGAGCCGAATACTTTCGGACCGCATAGCCGCAACGCAATCGGTTACGGCCGTTAGCGCTTCAATCTCCACTTCGACCCGCTCGGCAAGATCCTCCGCGAGGGCGCGGTTCGGCGCGATGCAAGCTGCAATCGCCTGTCCGACGTATCTGACCTTTTCACTTGCCAGTGCCGGATAGGGACTGGAGCGGAATGCCACGAGCTCAGGCCCGGCTTCGAGTACTTTGAGCCATGCCAAATCAGCGATCGCGAACACACGAGAAGCTATATCTGCGGGCTTGCGGATCGACTTGATAATACCATGAGCGACTTCGCTGCGAACAAAGGCTATATCCTGCAGGCCCGGGATCCGAACGTCAGCGACGAATAACCCCGCCCCCAGAAGATGGCGCTCATCCTCCTTTCTCAAGAGGCTCGCACCGATCCAACTGTCTGCGGCGCGCTCGGACATGTGTGTGACTTCAACTACATCCGCGAACGGGGCGGCACCATAACAACGAGCGCCTGAAGGTCGCTTTTGTTTGGAGGCTCGCAGGCGGGAATCTTTCGGAACCGCTTGATGCGATAACGACCTTTGCATACCGGCGATCAGCTACACTCATACGCTGTCTCGATCTGCTTTCGGAGCTTGGGGCATCAAAGTGATAGAAGTCACTTCTTTTAGGTCTCAGGCAAGTCCTTTTTCCACTTGGCGATAATGCGCGCGTCCAACGCCTTGGTGGACCGGGCAACGATCGGAAATGTATCCTTGCGACGGAACGGCTTGCACGCATTGATGATAACGCGACCATTCCGCCGATCCGTATCGCCATCATAGCACATCGGATCGAGTGCCGAACTCCAGCCGCCTTCGATAATATCTATGCCGTCGCGGGTATCGACGCGCGACGACATCGCCCAAATGACCTCGTTGATGTTGGTCGGATCGATATCGTCATCTACTACGATGGTCCAACGATTGCAGTAGGCGCCTGCATGACAGTGCGCAGCGACCATGCCCGCTTGCTTGGCGTGCCCGCCATAGAGCTGCTTGATGGACACCGTCAGCCAGAAACGGCTGCCACCCGCTTCGTGTGCCCAGACACTCTTCACCTCTGGAATCCCGGCTGCTTCGAGTTGGTTCCAAACCGCCCCACACCGGTAGCTGTTAAGATAAAAAGTATTGTCGTTTGGCGGCACCGCCGGGATAGCGCCGAGCAGGATTGGATTGTTCCGGTGCATCATGGTCGCGATCCGGATTACGGGCTCAGGTCGGCTTCCCCCAGCATAATACCCGGTCCACTCCCCGAGTGGCCCTTCTTTCATCAGATCATTCGGATGAATGAACCCCTCAAAAGCGATCTCGGCATTGGCCGGAACCGGCAGTCCGGTTTTCGGCATCCTAAAAACTTCTACCGCTTCGCCAAAAATGCCGCCCGCAGCATCGAGTTCACTCTTGCCGTAAGGAATCTCCAGCCCCGAGAGCATGAACGTGACGGGGTGGACCCCGACCACGACCGCTACCGGACAGGGCTCTCCACGATCATGATACTTGTTCATAATGATACGGCCGTGCTTGCCGGGCGACATCATTACGGTTGCGATGTCAGGCCCCTGCGTCTGCACTCGGTAAGTACCACTATTGACCCAACCCGAGTCCGGATCCTTCATGATCACGAGACACGCCGTACCGATGAACGGACCACCGTCCCTTTCGTGCCAAATCGGCGTAGGAATTTTGGTGAGATCAACCGCCTTGCCTTCGAGGACGTTCTCAAGGAGCGGCCCGCCATTGACTTCGGTCGGAGCGAAGCTTGGTGCCTTCCGCATATAATTCCGCCACCACTGCACCAGCTCCATTTCGCTAGAATCTGCCGGCAAGCCGAGGGCGATATTAATCCGCGGGACCGAGGTCAGAATGTTCGCCAAAACACGGAACCCCTTCGGAAAGCCCGGCACCTCATCAAACAGAACCGCGCGGTTGCCCATTTTCCGTTGGTATAGATCGACGATTCCCCCGATCTCCTCCTTCGGCTCTGCCCCTTTGATGATCTTCAGCTCACCGTTCGCCTCAACAGCAGCGAGCCAATCCCGGAGATCCTTATTCGCCATAATGCGGGCCTCTTGTCATTTTTTGACATCTGTCGAAAAAGTTTAAGAACATCGGCCGATGTCTCGAACAATAACCGACATTTTTAAAACGCGATGCGGCGAGGTTAATTTAAGCGTCCAAGCGCAAGCCAATGTATCTGCTCGAACTCGCAAAGAAGTTACGGAGCCATCGTAACAAAATCAAGTCGTTTTTCTATTTATGGACTTCTATGAATCTATTGCAGCTGTTTTTGTTACAATACATGCTAGCTCTGACCGGGATAGCGCCGCCATGATCAACCCGAACGGCACGGCCGCATCATCCTGCAGCAGCCCAAGCAGTTCGCCTATCAGGTGTTCGACAACAAGATCATCCCGATGCTGCGCGACGAATACCGCATCAAGC
>ODAK010002547.1_pt1 | contig 19226 bp, 15 predicted proteins | sample 1539591 | NCBI WGS metagenome assembly ODAK01 (sample SAMEA3539303, study PRJEB22396) | soil metagenome | biome: tundra; feature: field; material: soil | place: USA | collected 2010-05 | depth 0.15 m | reverse complement strand
CTGACGATCAGGGCCATACCTTCGCAATTCCGCAGGCCACTTACACCATCACCGTCGTCCCAGAGCCCGCGACCGCATCGCTCTTCATTTTGGGAGGACTCGGTGCAGCCGCTGTGCGCTTTGTTCGCCGCAAACGACAAAGCTAGGGTAGTTGCAGTAGCGTTCATCATCCAAAACGCGTCTTCGCTCGTCTCGACTTTCTGCCAAAGCGTGAACCCATGACACGCTATCTGCCCTTCCTAATCGTAGTCTCGGTCGGGTTGCTCACGCTCGGCAGCGGAACGATGCTCTATCGCGCAAAGAGGCTTCCTGTTCTTACAATCCCTAAAGACGAGATTGCGCCCGGAAAAGACGGCATCGAGGAGATGCACGTTCTCGGCTCCTTTGAAGCGCCAGTCACTCTCGAGGAATTTGGCGACTTCCAATGTCCGCCTTGCGGCGGGCTCGCTGGGCCAATTAGCCAGATCGAGAAGGATTACAGTCCGCGTTTACGAGTCATCTTTCGTCAGTTTCCGCTTCCCGCTTTTCACCCGCACGCGCGCGAAGCCGCATTTGCTTCGGAAGCCGCCGGCTTGCAAGATCGTTTTTGGGAAATGCACGACTTGCTTTATCGAGAGCAATCAACTTGGAGCACGACGTCCAATCCGCAGCTGTTGTTCAACGCCTATGCCGGAATGCTCGGTTTGAACATTGATCGTTTCGAAAAAGATATGGAGAGCGAGCAGGTCAAGGCCCGGGTTGACGCCGACCAGCTTCGCGGCAACGCCCTTGGCGTTACCGCTACGCCAACCATATTCATCAACGGCCGCGCCGTGCCTCCTCCAGATTTAAACGTGGTAGGCTTGCACAAAGCGATCGACGCAGCGATGAAGGCAACTCTACCCGTCGAAGGCAAGCCTTGATTGGGAAATCCACGGAAATGGCTCGATCACGCATTCAAATCACTGCCTGCACCATCGCGGCCATCATCTCACTGGCTGGACTCGCCGACGCCACTTACCTGACCGTGCAGTACTTGACCGGCGAAACCGTCGTATGCTCAGGATCGTCGGACTGTTTCCGTGTTCTGGGCAGTCCCTATGCCTGCGTCGCCGGCATACCGATCGCCGCGTTCGGTGCGCTGGCATACTTTGGCGCATTCAGCTTTGCCACGTTCGCCGCGTTCGGTTACAAGCTTGCGCGCAAATTGTTCATTTTAACCGTGTGCGCAATGTGTGCGATGACGCTCTGGCTTTTGTACGTTCAAGCGTTCCTGCTCCATGCGTTTTGCCGTTACTGTTTGTTCTCCGCCGCCATCGTTTTTCTGCTCGCCGGAATCGCCATCGCGACGCCGCCTCCTACTGATTAATGGATGGCTGATGTCTAAGATTATTCGCCGATGCGAATCCTGTTGATCGAAGACGAAAAGAAGACAGCGGCCTTTCTTGCAAAAGGCCTTCATGAAGAGGGGCACACCGTGGATCGCGTGACGGACGGCGAAGCAGGATTAGAGCTAGCTGGAGCGAAGCGATACGATCTGCTTATCGTCGACGTGATGCTGCCTAAAAAAGATGGCTGGGCCGTCGTCTCCGAATTACGCGGCCGGGGTGTTCGTACGGCGATTTTGTTTCTTACTGCGCGCGATAGCGTTCGCGATCGAGTTAAGGGACTTGAATTGGGGGCGGACGATTATCTGGTCAAGCCATTCGCATTCTCCGAACTGCTTGCGCGCGTGCGCTCATTGCTGCGACGTTCTTCCGCACCGCAAAAAGAGCAATTGCGAATCAACGATCTGGAAATCGATACGCGAAGACAAAAGGCGATGCGTTCAGGCATCGCGCTTAATCTCACGCCGAAGGAATTCCTGCTGCTTACTCAGTTGGCTCGTTCGGCCGGCGAGGTGGTGTCCCGCATAGAAATCGCGGAGCACGTATGGGACATTCGCTTCGATACAGGCACGAATGTGGTGGACGTAATGGTACGACGATTGCGAGCGAAGGTAGACGATCCATTCGAGACGAAACTCATCCAAACGATTCGCGGCGTTGGTTATGTCCTCCAAGCCCATTAAACGGCGCGAGCCGCAATCGATTACTTCGCAACTGGTCTTGCTCTTCACGTCCGCAGCGGCGCTCTTGCTCCTTTGTGGCTTAGGAGTGTTTTACTGGATCGTCATTCGACACGCCTTCGAAGAAGATAATGCTTTTCTGGCGGACAAGATATCTGCTTTGCGCGCCGATTTGGATGAACGCGGCGCACCCGAGATCTTGAATGAAAAGCTGAACACGGGCGCGAGCGGCGAACATGAGACGTACTGGGTCCGAATTGTCGATTCCAGAGGCCGCACTGTGGCAGAGACTTCGAGAATGAATGACCTATTGCCTTCGAACATTTTTCCCGCGGCGCAAAATTCAAGTCCATCTGTTCAAAATCCGGTGGATCATCGGACAAATGGTAAACTATTTTCCCTGATCGCATCAAAGGAGGAGGCAGGCGGGGAGCGTTACACAATCCAGGTCGCGCAAGACCGCTCGGAGGATGATGAGTTCACGAGGGAGTACGGCGCCCTACTGGCCGTGGTAATGGCCTTCGGCATTCTCGCGTCGGCGTTGATTGCGATCACGGTGACGAAACGCGGTCTGCGCCCGCTAGCACAAATGACTCGCTCGTTAAAACTCATCGGACCTTCTCACCTAAACGAACGAGTATCGCCGGCCGGATGGCCGCGGGAACTCCAACCGCTTGCCGACGCCTTCGATGACATGCTCGACCGGCTCGAAGATTCCTTTACCCGCCTTTCGCAATTCTCCGCCGATCTTGCGCACGAACTCCGCACACCGATTGCCAATCTTCGTGGCGAAGCGGAAGTCGCTTTGAGGCGGCCACGAACGCCTGATGAGTATCGAGAAATAATCGAATCGAGCGTCGGAGAATGCGAACGGCTTTCTGGGATAATCGACAATCTACTATTCCTCGCCCGAGCCGAAGCAGCGGATGGGCAAATCGAGCGGACATTATCCGACGGACGCGCCGCCATCGAAAAAATTGCGATTTATTATCGAACGATCGCGGAAGAGCGGCACGTCGCTATCACTTGCGCAGGCGAAGGTCAGATATATGCCGACCCTGTATTGTTTGGCCGAGCTGTGAGCAATCTGGTGGAAAACGCGCTGCGCTTCACTCCGGAAGGCGACACCATTGCGATCTCGATCGTGAAACACTTTTCGCATTGTGAAATCTCCGTCCGCGACAACGGCTGCGGAATGGCCGCGGTGCATGTTCCACGGGTATTTGATCGCTTCTACCGCGCCGATTCATCGCGCAGTTCTCCAGGTACAGGCTTGGGCCTGGCCCTGGTGAAATCGATCACTGATCTTCATGATGGGTCGGCTAGAGTGGATAGCGAAGTTAATCGCGGAACCATCGTAACCCTCACTTTTCCGAATGAGCCCAGTTTCGAATCAAACGGTTAGTGGTCGGACAAATCGAATCTCCCAAAAAAACGCCTTGCCATGAACATTACGAATTTGTAATGCGAGGTCATGCGACTACGATCTCATTTTTCGAATAGGCTGATTTCCGCGGCAACGTCATTTGGATTTCTCGCCTTTCTCGTCATCAATCACTCGATTCAAGCGCAGACGGCTGTCTCTGAAAACGTCGTTGTTACCGACGACGAAGGTGAAAGCGCGTACGGCGCGCCCGCGAGCTTTTCGCGCAGCCGTTTTGCAAATCTTACGAATGCCTATGTGCTTCCTCCATGGGCGGTTTACGCCGGGTTGATTTATGAGGGCGATGCACTTCGTTTCAATAGCCCGGATCATACTTTCACCCAAGAAATTGAAATTGGTTTGCCATATCGCTTTGGCGTCGCGATGGAAAACTCCGTCGAGAGGTTTCGCGGATACACGCAAGACCGCAGTTTTAGTTTGGAAGTCCGATACGCTCTTGCCGACTGGAACAAAATTCCGCTTAATCCTACTCTCTTTGCCGAGTACAAATTTGGCATCGGCAATATCCTGCACGACGAAGGTCCGCCCGCGCCGCTCGGCCCCGGCGAAGCACTAGCATTTATTAACGAACACATGCCGCTTCCGGACGCTTATGAGCTGCGACTCCTCTTATCACAGGATTTCTGTGAAAAAATTGAATGGGCGTTGAACGCCTTCTTCGAACAAGAAATCGGAGGCGATCGTGGACGCGAGTACGGTTTTGCTCAAAGTGCGGTGGTTCCGGTTCTGCTGCCGCGCGAACAACTTAAAGTCGGTGTTGAAATGCAATTAAGCACTTTTACGGACGCCGGAAGCCGAGGCAGCCCTTCGTATCGCTTGATCGTCGGACCTACGATCGCTTGGAAACCGACCAAGAACACTCGATTGGATATCTCGCCGCTCTTCGGAGCAACTGACGATGCGCCGCGAGCCGCGGTTTTTGTCGTTTTTTCAATGCTCTTCGGCCCGCCTGGAGCACACGAGACCGAACAAGGAGAAGCGCCGGCCTCAACGCGCAATCGGTAAAAGCGCTCCTAGCTCGACGGGCTAGAGTGAGATGGTGTGTGTAAAAACAAAACCTGCGGCAGCGAATCGCTTCGCTCAGCATTTGCACACCAATCCAGGTTGCGTATCGATCCAAACCTCGATAATAGCGGCCTTCGATAGTCTAGGGGATATCACCGGACCAGGATATATTACAGTCCGCAATTGACTTGCGGTTGCCTGGCAGCGGCTATTCCGTTACGTCTCCGCAATGCCGCAGGATCCAGCGCCACGCCGCAAGAACCTGATCAAATGGTTCTTCTCGAGCCTCGGTCCCGGTGTGATCACCGGTGCAGCCGACGATGATCCGTCCGGAATCGCAACCTACTCATCGGCGGGAGCGCTGCTTGGAACAGGACAGCTCTGGACTGCGTTAATTACGTGGCCGCTTATGGCCAGCGTGCAGATGATGTGTGCGCGGATTGGGATGGTGACGGGCCGCGGGCTGGCGGGAGCATTCCAGCACAAGCTGCCCAAGCCGCTGATCACGGTCTTCGCGGCGGCTCTGCTCGTCGCCAATACAATCAATATCGGTGCTGACCTCTCCGGCATGGCCGACGCAGCTCAAATGCTGTTTGGATTTAACTCGCATTGGCTTGTGGTGTTGTTCGGACTTGCGATCGCACTGGCGACGGTTTTCTTTCGGTATCACAGCATCGCGAGCATTCTGAAGTGGCTCGCGCTCACGCTCTTTGCTTACGTGATCACTGCGTTCGTGGTCGGTCCGGATTGGCGCGCGGTCGCTCACGACACCTTCGTTCCGACGCTGCCGAAGGGACATGCGGCATGGGCGATGATCGTCGCTATCCTCGGCACGACGATCAGTCCCTACCTATTCTTCTGGCAGGCCTCACAGGAAGTTGAAGAAAAAAAGGCAGCGGGACGCCGAATGATTGCCCGGAGGGGCGTCAGCCGTCACGAACTGGGTGTGCGCGGAATGGATGTCGGCGTCGGCACGCTGTTTTCAAATCTCGTGATGTACTTCATCATTCTGACAACGGCGCTAACGCTGCATAAACATGGGATTACTGACATCGAAACTTCAAGGCAGGCCGCCGAAGCGCTGATTCCGTTCGCGGGAAAATTCGCGGCTCTCCTTTTCACTGTCGGTGTCTTAGGAGTCGGGTTTCTGGCAATCCCTACGCTGGCCGGCTCGGCGGCCTACGCTTGTGCCGAGACGTTCGGCTGGCATCAGGGGCTGGACGCGAAATTCAAATCGGCACGGGGTTTTTATGGCATCGTCATTTGTTCGACCGTGGTCGGCATGGCTCTTGACTTCGCTAAAATTAGTCCTGTGAAAGCCCTCTTCTATACCGCCGTGATCAACGGACTCCTCGCGCCTTTCCTGCTCGTCGGCGTGCTTTTGATCGCCACCGATCGGAAAATCATGCGCAACCAGCCAAGCTCACCTTTGAGCATCGCCTCAGTTTGCCTTACGACGTTGTTGATGTTCGGAGCGGCAATCGGAATGTTCTGGTTCTAGAGGCCTCACTCATCATTCGGAGTTGGACGTTGAGCATTGAGCGTTGGACGTTCTCTTCGTTTGCAAGAAGAACTACTTCCATATCAACATCCCGAACGGATTCGTGGAATGTTTGGATCGATCGCGAGGCGTTATGATCTCGCGAATCATCTGCTTAGCTGCGGCGTCGATTTTTATTGGCGGAAGTGCGCGGCTGAAATTGTGGCGAGCTGGCGGCCGAAATCAGTTGTCGATCTGGCCACGGGTACGGGGGATCTCGCGCTTGTTCTGCAAAGAAAATTACCGGAGGTCGAGATTATCGGGGCGGACTTCTCTGAAGAAATGCTGGCGATTGCAAAACGCAAAGGTGTGCGCAAAACCATGGTGGCGGACGCGATGCGATTGCCATTTGCTGATGGATCGATCGATTGCGTGACGGTCGCGTTCGGCCTGCGCAACATGGAGAATTACGGCGACGCGCTTCGCGAAATGTCGCGCGTACTCAAGTCGAAGGGTCATTTGCTCGTGCTCGAATTCTCGCTGCCGGCAAGGTCGATCTTGCGTGGTGTCTACCGCTTTTATTTGCATCGATGCCTTCCGTTTCTCGGGTCGTTCCTAACGCGTAAGAAAAGCGCCTACGATTATCTGGGCGATTCGATCGAAGCTTTCCCGAGTGGAGACGCGATGATTCGGCTAATGGAGTCGAGTCGCCTAACTCAACCGTCTGTTTATCCGTTAACCGGTGGCATTGTGACGATTTACACCGCGGAAAAATTGTAACGGCTCCCTATGAGCGCCGAATCTAAATCTTCGGCGGTCATAGACCGCCGCTACAGGATCAAGGCTTCGCGCTTGTCGAGGGAATTGGCAACGCACTCACGCTCGCTGAAGGCGCCGGCGATGGAGAAGGCGGCGCGACCAGCGGCAATTTCAGCGCGTTGAAGTCCGGATTGTTGATCACAAATGTGCCTTCGCGGCCATCCACTTTTGCGAACCACATTCCGTCGCCGGTCGGTCCGCCGGCAATCAATTTGTGTGAAGTCTTATCATCCGGCGATGTCGTGAACGCGATTACGACCTGCGGTTTGTCGAAACCATGTTGCGGAATCGTCGATCCAATCCAACGAGCTGCATGCAAGTTCGACAAGGTGTTTAAGAGCGATTGCACGTTTACTTGATTGATCGGTCCGCTCCCTTTCGCCCAGATCCACGCATTGTTGGCGCCGCGCATAAACATTTGCTCCGAGTTCGTCATGACGCTGAGCCGGTGAATCTGTTCCGGTCTGAACTTGAAGATCGACAATTCCTGCCACTGCAACGGATCGACCAGAATTTCGTCGAGAAACTTGCGCGACACCGCGACAATAAATGGTTCGTCACCGAGGCGCGCATAAACATTGTCGCCATCCAATTTGCCGAAAGCGATGGTCGCGATCGGGTGTTCGCCGGCCTTCGTTTCGGCGGTGTTTTCGGAAGCAAACGAACTAAGCGTGACTTGCAGTTGCGGTTTATCGAGACCGAACTTCGGCAAATTGGAGGCGACGTCTTCAACGAACTTCGCGACCTGTTCGTCTTTCAACTTGTCGATCAAGCGATTCACTTCGCCGGAATTCGCGGGCGAATTCTTTTGGCTCGCAATTGTCCAGTTCTCCTCCTTGCGGGCGAGTACCGTTTTACCTTTGCCCGGCGAGTCGACCGTGATTCGATCGAGGATATTCGTTTCGAAACGAACAAGATGCCGGTCGCGCAAGTCGTTCGGTTTGGCGTTAAGGGTCTCTTCGACCTTTTTTGGCAAAGTGTAAACGAAACCGCGCGCGACGGACCGCACATAGACCTGGTCTTTTTCTTTCTCGGGCACGCGGCCTATTTGCAACGCCTGCCCTTGCTTGTCGTCTTGTCCGAATAGCGTTACCGAACCGCGCGGCTCGGCCAAGCCGTAGGGATGCAGATCGCCGTGATCGTCGGCCACAAATTGTTGAATGCGCGCGGTCGTGACTTGCGCGATCAAGTCGCCGATTTTCTGATCGTCGCCGCGCGCGCGCATTGGTTTCGCGATTTCCCAGTGCTCGCCTTTTTTCTCGAGCTCCATCTCGCCCGCCGCGGTTTTTATGATCAGGCGGGAGACTTGTGCCGTGACCAGGTCGGTCAACTTCCGATCGCGAAACTCGTCCGCTTTTTTCTCGATCGCTTTCTTGATCGATTGCGAGGCAATAAAGGTTTCCTTCGAGTTTTCGAGGCGCACATACATCTTGCCCTCAAGCGCGGCGTCTTTGCCGAAGAGAATCGGCCGCGGCTCGCCTTCGCCTTGCAATCTCAATCGCAGCTTCGGTTTGTTAAGTCCGTATTCGTCGAGCTTGCTCTTGTCGGCCTTGATCTCTTTCGCCGAAATCACTGCGTCCTTTTGCCAAGCCTCCAGCTGGGATAGCAGGTTATCGATCAAAGCATTATCGGCTTGATCCTTGATCGGCGCGTCGAGCCGCCATTTGTTGTTGTCCCGTCGCATATTGATCTTGTCGTCGCCGTTCCAAATGACAATGCCGTTGATTTTCTCGGGATTGAAATTGACAACATTCTGGGCCCGGCGTTTTGCCTCAGCGGTGTCCGGCCGCTTAATTTCGTAGAGCTTGACGTAAGTGCCGCCGGCGATCGCAATTGCGAGTAAAACGATGGTCGTTTTCCAGTTCATAAACCGAATTGAAGAATCAAGCGCGCCGCCGCCACCAAACCGCTGTGCCGATTACAGCCGGAATGAGCGGAATCATCACGAGAATGATCCAGCGCAGGTTGCCCAATGCATTTTCGCTGAGACTAAACGTCAGCGGGTTTGGAACTTTCGGCGCGATGCCGATGAGTTGCTCGCGACTGAGCAGCCAGTTCACGGCGCCGGAGATGAAATCGAGCGCTTGTTGCTCTTGAGTAATCGCGTTGTCCTGGATGAAAGTCGCATTGCTGACTAACACCATGCGCGAGGAATTCATCTGCACCCGTTCGTCAGCGCTTCCGCCTTTTTCGATCGACACGGCGATGTTCAACGGCGCGGCGTGATCGCGGGACGGATCGAATTGCAACTTCGCCTCGTCGGTGGAGTTGTAATCGACTTCGCCCCAGTAACCTTTTTCGGCCTGCGCCAGCGGTTGCAATTGAATGTTCGCAGCGCGCACGCGATCGGGCTCGAGCGTCAGCGAACACGTCCCGCCGAGAAAAGGCGCGCGGACATCGGCCAAATGCTTCGTGATCGGCGCCTCCGGTAGAAACCGGCCGACAACGTCGCGCACGCGCGCGACTTCCTCGATCCCGGTTTTGATATTCGCCATTAAGCGGTCGTCGTTCACTTTCACGCCGAGATCGTTGAGAAAGGCGGTCAGCTTCGGTGTTTTTGCCGCGGGATCGACTAGCAGCAGGATGCGCCCTTGTTTCTCCCAGAAATCGCGCAGCAATTTCATCTCGCGATCGGAAAAGTCGTATTGCGGTCCGACGATCATGATCATTTTCATTTCGGCTGGAATGGCGCCGACATCGAAAAGGTTCAATTCCTGAAACTTAATATTTTCATTCTCGATAAACGTTTTCAGGGTTGTGATGGGACTGCTTGTCGTGCCTTCCGTTGGCATTGCCACCGGAGACGAATCCGCGAGTGGCGGTTCCTTGTGACCGAGCACGTAACCGACAGTGTTCTTCTTGCCCTCGACCAGATCCATCATCGCGCTCGTGATTACCTGCTCGCCTTTGAACGCCGTGACGCGCGGCCCTTCGCCAAACATTTGGTTGCCGGGATCGATCTCGGCCATCTCCGAGGCCTTCACTGTCTTGTTGTGGCCTTGGTAATCAATTACGAGCAGACTCTCGTCGCTGACCACTTTGTATTTTTCGAACATTTCCTTTGCGCGCGAAAGGTTGCGCTCCGGGTCGATGTTCTCGATGTCGATCTTTCCCTTGGCCGCGTACTGATACTCGGTCAGCAAGCTTTGCACATCCTGGGTGATCGGCGTGTTCGCGAAGAAAACGGTGACGCGCATCTTGCCCTTGATCGTGTCGAGAAAGCGCTTCGTCTTATCCGAGAGCGCGTATTTCTGATCGCGCGAAAAATCCCAGCGTTTGTAATGCTTGAAAGCGAGGCCATTCACCATCGCCGCGAGAAAAAGGACGAGAATTACCTGCACCAAGACGTTGAGGCCGATCTGGACGCGGCGGATCTTTTTCGGCGGAAGCGGCGAGGTCTTTTCGTCGGCCATGTTTACAGCCTCCACTTGCGCGATTGGAACGCCTGATACGTCAAGCTCAGCATCACGATCGTCATGCTCACGTAAAGAACGATCGGGCGGGTATCGATTACGCCGCGCGAGAACGTTCCCATGTGTTCGATCGAAGAAAAATAGCCGAGCGATTGCCGCATCTCGGCGCTGACCTCGGTCAGGATGAATTGAACAAGGCCGAGGAAAAATAGCAGAGTGATTGCGCAGAAAGAAATAATCGCGGCAATGATTTGGTTCTTCGTTAGCACCGACGCGAGACAACCAACGGAGAGATAAAACATCCCGAGCAACAACAGCATTAAATACGAGCCCCAATACGCTCCGACTGAGTTTCCGGCCGGTTGATGCGTGATCTTCTCAAAGATGGCGAAGTAAAACAGCGTCGGCAGCCAGAGGATGACGTAGAAAATGAGCGCGCCAAAAAATTTGGAAAGCACCACCTGCCAATCGCGTACCGGCGCCGTCATGAGCGGCTCAATTGTGCCGAGTTTAAATTCTTCCGAGAAAAGTCGCATGGTAATCAGCGGAAAAATCAGAATGAACGCGAACCAGAAAAAGATCGAATTGAAGAACGCTTCCTGCACCGAATACTGCACGGGGCGCTGGTTCATGTAGCCGATTTGGAAGTAGAAATCGACGCCGCTCACGAGCAGGAAAAAGACGAGAACGATGTAGGCGATCGGCGAGTAGAAGTAACTGCGCAATTCGCGTGCGAGTAGAACCCCCAATTTTTTCATACGCAAGACATGCGCGTCATCCCGTGCCGCGCAGACGGCGAGGGACCTCGCAATGGGTGCTTAGTTACGCAAAAGATCACGGCAGGATCGACGCAGTATATGGGAGGTCCTTCGCTCCGCTCAGGATGACACGCGTAATTGCGTGGAATGATCATTCCGACATTCATCAGTTTCACGCTTCGTCCGAGTGCGTAATCTCCACGAACACATCTTCAAGCGTCGCCCGACGTTGACTGAGTTCGCGCACGTTCCAGCGCCGCGCCGTTGCGAGTTGAAAAACTTCTTCGCGCACATCAATGCCCGATTCGACGCGCAGTGAAAATATTTCCCATTCACCATCCGCTTCGGCGGTCACATCGCGCACGCCGGAAATTTTTTTAAGCTCTTCCGGGCCATTGTCTTTTCCTGTTTTCGCTTCGAGGACCATGCCGCCGGCCCGCCGAATTTGGCCAAGCAAATTTTCCGGCGTATCGCACGCTTCGATTCGTCCCTTGTGAAGGATGGTCACGCGGCTGCAGGTCATCTCCACCTCGGGCAGAATGTGGGTCGAGAGCAGGATCGTGTGTTGCTTGCCAAGGTTCTTGATCAACTCGCGCACTTGCCGGATTTGATTCGGATCCAGGCCGATCGTCGGTTCATCGAGAATAAGAAGATCAGGCTCGTGCAGGAGCGCATCGGCCAGGCCGACACGCTGGCGATAACCTTTTGACAGCGTCGCGATCAATTTTTTCTCGACCTCTTTCAGGCCGCAGAGTTCTTTCACGTCGCCCACGCGTTCGGCCACGCGACGATGCGCCACGCCTTTCAAGGCCGCGCGGTAATCGAGATATTCGGTTACGCGCATATCATTATAGAGGGGAACATTTTCCGCCATGTAACCGAGATGCGCCCGCGCCTGGAGCGATTGCTCGAAAACGTCGAATCCGGCGATGCTGGCGCGTCCCGACGTCGGCGGCATAAAGCTCGCCAGGATTCGCATGGTTGTCGTCTTTCCGGCCCCGTTGGGACCGAGAAATCCCATGATCTCACCTTTCCCGACCTCGAAGCTCAGATCCTTGATTGCGGTATGACCGGCGTAACGCTTGGTAAGATTTTCAACCTTGATCATTTTGCGAACATCCCATGAGACAATCTAATCATCATCGCGTTTGAATTTTTTTTTCCCGATTCAGCGCGCAGTCAAGTTTACGGTTTCAATCCGTTGTCCCGCTCCGCCGGTCCGCATGATGCCGATGGCGAAGTCTACGCTCGTCCCGGTATTGGCGCGACCGAGTAATCCCTCGACTTGTTTTACCGAATTCACCTGATACTTGCCGATGCGATAAATAACCAGCCCGCGTTCGATTCCGGCTTGATCGGCCGGGCTGTCCGGTTCGACCGCGCTAATCAGCACGCCGCTGCCGGAAGCATAGCCGAGCGCGTCAGTAAGTTCTTCGGTTAAATCTTGCAATTGCATGCCGAAGAGACGTTCCGCGTTTGATGTCGATGGCGATGGAGCGGGGGCTTGGGTTCCGGCGGGTTGTTTCTGCGCGATTTTTTTGAATTGCGCGACGCTATCGCGAACAACTTCGGCGGAAATGGCAAACCCGAGGCCTTGCGTCGGAATGCCTTGCGGCGTGAATGCCATTTTGGCGGAGCTGATGCCGACGAGCCGCCCGGAGAGATCGATGACCGGGCCGCCGCTGTTGCCCGGATTAATGGCCGCATCGGTTTGAAGCAAGTCCTTGTATGCAACGTTGTCGATAGTGATCTCACGCTTGGTTCCACTGAGCACGCCCCGGCTGATCGAGCTGCCGTATCCGACCGCGTTGCCCACCACGATCACGGTTTGGCCAAGCAAGTTCGGCGAAATGTTTTCCAGGCTGATGAATGGAAAATCGGTCTTCGCATCGATCTTAATGAAAGCGAGATCCTTCTTCTCGTCTCCGGTGATGTAGTGCGCGTTGTAAGTCTTGTCGTCGTTTGTGGTCACTTGAATTTTCAGATCGGCCGCGCGCTCAACCACGTGCTGGTTGGTCACGATGTAGCCCGCAGGATCGACGATGAATCCCGAGCCTAGGCTCTGCTGCTTCTGCCGGATTTCTCGGGGACGGCTCCGATAATTGCCGAAGAATTGTGCGTAAAAATCGTCAATCGGATCGCGCACAGTTCGGCGGACGATTCGCTCGGCGTTGATGTTTACGACCGCGGGCAAAGCTTTCGCGACCGCGAGCACTGAGGGCTCGGATGCGGGATCGACTTGCGCAAATGAAGACGTGGGTTTTGCCAGGAGAGTTCCGCAAATCCCGATGAGACCGAGAGCCAGTGTTCGATATCTTCCCATTGCGCCGAGCAAGTAACGAGGCACCGTCCGCACTGTCAACTTGCCGCCGGACGTAATGGTTGCAGATTAAACTTGGAATGCGAACCTCGATCGCCGCTCGGGCAAATCTCGATTTGATCGAGGAGAATTACCGGCGCTGGCTGCAAGATCCGCACGCGGTCGATTCGGGTTGGGCCGCGTTTTTCGAAGGCTTTGAGCTGGGGAATCTGCCGCAAAATAATGGCGCCACAGTGGCTGCCGCGCCGCGCGCGGACGTGCGCGAGAGTCCGCTGCAAACGCGGATCGACGGTCTGGTTTACGCGTATCGCACTTTGGGTCACACAGTCGCGCGGGTGAATCCGCTGGCGGACAAGCGGCCGCAAAATCCGTTGCTGACTTTGCGCGAGCTCGGCTTCAGCGAGAAGGATCTCGATCTTGCGGTCTCCTCCAAGTTTTTCATGGATAACCGGCGGATGACGCTGCGCGAGATGATGGCGGAACTGGAGAAAATTTACGCGGACGCGATCGGCGCCGAGTTCATGCACATCCAGAACACGCGCATTCGCAATTGGGTGCTGCATCGGCTGGAATCGCGGCCGGATAAACGCGCGACGCCGCGACCGGTGCAGATCGCTTTGCTGCGCGCGTTACTGGAAGCGGAGTCGTTCGAGATTTTCTTGCACTCGCGTTACGTCGGGCAAAAACGCTTTTCGCTCCAGGGCTCGGAGTCGCTCATGGTGATCCTGGACACGATCCTGCACAAATGTCCGGGTAGCGGGATCGAAGAGATTTGCATGGGCATGGCGCATCGCGGCCGGCTCAATGTGTTGGCGAACTTTCTGCGCAAATCGCTCAAGGTGATCTTCACCGAGTTCACGGAAAATTACATTCCCGAACTGGTCGGCGGTGATGGCGACGTAAAGTACCACCTCGGCTACCGCACGGTGAGGAAACTTGGTTCGGGCGCGGAAGTGGAGATTCGGCTCGCGGCCAATCCAAGCCACCTCGAAGCGGTGGATCCGGTCGTCGAAGGAAAGGCCCGGGCGCGGCAACGCATTCGCGGGGACACGGAACATCGGCGCAAAGTCTTGCCGCTGCTGATTCACGGTGATGCGGCGTTCGCGGGGCAGGGAATGGTGGCGGAAACGCTGAATATGTCGCAGTTGCGTGGTTATGGGACGGGCGGCACCGTTCACGCGGTGGTGAACAATCAGATCGGTTTCACCACCGTTCCCGAAGACGCGCGTTCCTCGATGTATGCCACCGACGTGGCCAAGATGATCGAGGCGCCGATTTTCCACGTGAACGGCGACGATCCGCTGGCGGTGAAATTGGTCACGGATATGGCGCTCGATTTTCGTCAGGAATTTAGACGCGACGTGGTGATCGACATGTACTGTTACCGCCGTTACGGCCACAACGAAGGCGACGAACCGGCGTTCACGCAGCCCGATCTTTACGCCAAGATCGACAAGCGACCTTCCGTAACGCAGCTCTACAAGCGCGAGCTGCTCGAGTCCGGCGTCTTAAGCGATGACGATGCCGCTTCGCTCGAAACCGAATTCGAGTTGCGGCTCGAAATGACGCTGGAAGAAGTAAAGTCAATCGAGAAAAAGAAAGCGAGCAAGCAAGCCAAATTCAAAGAATCATCCGCCATCTTTCAGCCCGAGTACACGAGTTCGTCGCCCTCCACCGCGATTAGCGAGAAGACGCTCAAGACGATTGTTGATGGTCTGACGCGCGTACCGGAAGGTTTCAATCTCCAGCCGAAAATTAAAAGGATCGTGCTCGATCATCGGCGCAAGGTTTTCGAAAACGGTGGACCGTACGAATGGCATTATGCCGAAACGCTCGCTTTCGGATCGCTGCTCCTGGAGGGAATTCCTGTTCGATTGTCCGGCCAGGACAGCTCGCGCGGAACTTTCAGCACACGGCACTCCGTTCTTTACGATGAGAAAACGGGCGAGCCCTACGTCCCGCTGTTGCACTTGTCGGAAAAACAGGAGCGCATTTGCGTTTACAATAGTTTGCTCTCCGAAGCGGCCGTCCTCGGTTTTGACTATGGCTACTCACTCGATTACCCAAACATGCTTTGTCTTTGGGAAGCGCAGTTTGGCGATTTCGCGAACGGCGCGCAGACGATCATCGATCAATTCATCGTTCCCGCGGAATCGAAATGGCAACGCCCGAGCGGGATCGTGCTGCTTCTGCCGCACGGCTACGAAGGGCAGGGGCCGGAACATTCCAGCGCGCGGCTCGAGCGTTTCCTGCAAGCGTGCGCCGAAGATAATATCCAGGTCTGCAATGTCACCACGGCCGCACAATATTTTCACGTTCTGCGGCGGCAGATGAAACGCAATTTCATCAAGCCGCTCATACTAATGACTCCCAAAAGCCTGCTCCGCGCGGACTTTGCTGCTTCGCGCCAGGAAGATTTTACCAGTGGCCGCTTTGAAGAGATTCTCCTATCACCGAAGGCTGGCGCTGCCAGCAAGGTTAAACGTGTGATCCTTTGCTCAGGAAAAGTCTATTACGATTTGTTGAACTACCGTACCGCGCAAAAGATCGACAACGCCGCGGTCATTCGCGTGGAGCAGCTTTACCCGCTCGCGGAAAAGAAACTGCGCGCCATGCTCAAACCATTTCCGAAATCGGCGAAGTTGATTTGGTGCCAGGAGGAATCGCAGAACATGGGCGCCTGGACTTTCATGGAGCCGCGCTTGCGCGCGATGTTCAAGCGCGAAATCGCCTATGCCGGTCGTAACGCGAGCGCCAGTCCCGCCGTCGGTGCGCTCGTCATTCACAAACGCGAGCAAGCTCAACTCGTCGCAGAAGCGTTTTCAATCTGAAGTGCTCTTATTATATATAATAAGTCACTGATAGGGCGACCAGAATGACGCGTCCGCCACATCCGAAAGCGCAGTTGCAGTGCGGCCGGACATCTGCGGATATTGATCCACGATAAAGTTGCGATAGCGGTGTCCGAGAATGTCTCTGCCGGTGTTGTAGAGAGGAGTTGAACGCTTTAGATACGGTTGCAGATCGCTGAAAACTAGGGTCGCTCCAGAGGCTTTATTCTTTTCAATGGCATACAGGGACATCGCACCATCAATGATTCGCAGATCTTCCAGCACGCGCGTTGCCTGAGATCGCTTTCTCGCTCGGAGAAAGCCGGGCACGGCAATAGCCGCAAGTAGCGCGATCACCGACGTCACGATCATGATTTCCACCAATGTAAACCCGGCCGGGCGGTGACTTCGTTTTTGCGTCATGGCTTTCTCGTTGCTGTAGCTGGCGGGTAGATAGCAAATCTCCAGCCAAGAACCGTTGCTCCGCCGACAATCTCCGCATTTTCATTGGTGGCTCGCCATTTTTTGGGCTTAGATATCGCTGGCATGAGCATCGAAGTGAAAATTCCCGCCGTCGGCGAATCGATTTCCAGCGGAGTTGTGTCTGTCTGGCATAAAAAATCTGGCGATCATGTCGATGCCGGCGACGCATTATTCACTCTCGAGACCGACAAAGTTTCCACCGAGATCGTTGCCGAAAAAGCCGGGGTTCTTGAAACTCTGGTTCCCGAAGGGCAGGAAGTGAAAATTGGCGAAGTCGTTGCCACGATTGATGATTCAAAAGCTGCACCAGCGAAGCCCGCGCCCGCCGAAAAGAAAACAGCATCGGCACCCGACGAAACAAAAAAGCCCGCGGCTCCGCGGGAAAGAGCGGCAGGCGCGCAAGCGCTATCGCCGGCGGTTCGCCGCATCGTCGACGAGGAACATATCGACACGGCTAGTGTCGGTGGCATGGGAAAAGGTGGACGCCTGACCAAAGGAGATGTTCTTGCCGCCGCGGAAAATCGCGGCGCAAAGCAAACCGGTGACGGAGAGTCAGGCGCGCCTCCGGTCAAGGATCAAAAAGATCGGCAATCAGCCGGCGACCGTTTCACGCGAAAAAGAATGTCGCCGCTCCGGCGGAAAATCGCGGCGCAACTCGTCATGGCGCAGCACACGGCGGCGATTCTCACCACGTTCAACGAATGCGATATGCGCGCGGTCCAGGAGTTGCGCGCCAAGTCGCAAGAGGCGTTCACAAAAAAGAACGGCCTCAAACTCGGATTCATGTCCTTCTTTATTAAAGCGGCGGTCGAGGGACTCAAAGCTGTGCCCACGCTCAACAGCCGCATCGAAGACGAAGATTTCATCGAGAACCATTTTTACGATATCGGCGTCGCCGTTGGAACCGAGCGCGGTTTGGTGGTGCCGGTTGTTCGCGACGCCGATAAGAAAAGTTTCGCCGAGCTCGAGCGCGACATCGCCGAGTACGCGGCGAAAGCACGCGAAGGAAAATTGAAAATTGAAGATTTGCAGGGCGGCACATTCACGGTTTCCAACGGCGGCGTTTACGGGTCTCTATTAAGTACGCCGATTTTGAACCCGCCCCAAAGCGGGATTCTCGGCATGCACAAAATCATGGACCGGCCAATGGCGGTTGGCGGCAAGATCGAAATTCGTCCGATGATGTATCTCGCGTTGAGCTACGATCATCGTGCGGTCGATGGAAAAGAAGGGGTCACATTCCTCATCAAAGTGAAGGAATGCATCGAGGATCCGAGCAAGTTGCCGCTTGATTTTTGATTTGGTAGGGACGGATCTCCGAGCCGTCTGTCGAATTCTGCGTAATGTATCGAAGGGAAAAATAGTCGGACACGCCGGAGGCGCGTCCCTACCACAGTTTAATTATGGACAAATTCGACGTCGTCATCATCGGCTCCGGCCCGGGCGGTTATATCGCCGCCATTCGCGCCGGCCAACTCGGTTTGAAGACCGCGATTGTCGAAAAAGATAAAGAGCTCGGCGGGACTTGCCTGAACATCGGCTGCATCCCGAGCAAAGCGCTTCTCACTTCCAGCGATCATTTCATGTTCGCGAAAAAGGAAGCACAAAAACACGGCATCATGATCGACAACGTCCATGTCGATCTTACCAAGATGCTGCAACGCAAAGACAAAGTGGTGAAAACGCTCACCGGCGGCGTCCGCGCGCTGATGAAAACGAACAAGGTGACGACGTTCGAAGGTCTCGGCACGATCACCGCGCCCGGAAAAGTGTCGGTCCAATCATCGAACGGCGGGAAGCAGGAGATCGAAACGAAAAACATCGTCATTGCCACCGGAAGCGTGCCGATGGAATTGCCGTTCGCGAAGTTTGACGGCAAAACCATCGTCAGCAGCACCGAAGCACTTTGCTTCACCGAACCGCCGCCAAAGCTCCTCGTCATCGGCGCCGGCGCGATCGGTCTCGAGCTTGGTTCTGTTTGGAGCCGGCTCGGCTCGGAAGTGACCTTCCTCGAATTTCTGCCGCGCATCGCTGTCGGCTTCGATCTCGAGTTATCGAACCAACTTCAACGCGCACTGACCGCGCAAGGAATGACATTCCATCTCGAAGCCAAAGTGACCGCGATCAAGATCGATAATGGACGTGCGACCGCGACCGCGACCAAAGGAAATGAGGAGCTCAAATTCGATGCGGACAAAGTGCTTGTTTCCGTCGGACGCCGCGCATTTTCCGATGGGCTCGGCGCTGAAAAAATTGGCGTAGCGCTCGACGATCGGAAACGCGTCAAGATCGACAGTAACTTTCGCACCAACGTCGAAGGTATTTACGCGATTGGCGACGTCGTGGCCGGGCCGATGCTCGCGCACAAAGCCGAGGATGAAGGGATTGCCTGCGTCGAAATCATTGCCGGCAAATCCGGTCACGTAAATTACGACGTCATTCCTGGAATCATTTACACCAATCCAGAGCTCGCCGGCGTCGGTCTCACCGAAGAACAGGCGAAAGAAAAGGGAATCGACTTTCGCCTCGGCAAATTCCCATTCCGAGCCAACGGTCGCGCGATTGCTAATGAAGATGTGGAGGGAATGGTCAAATTCGTGGCCGACGCGAAAACAGATCGCATTCT
>ODAK010002546.1_pt1 | contig 19227 bp, 14 predicted proteins | sample 1539591 | NCBI WGS metagenome assembly ODAK01 (sample SAMEA3539303, study PRJEB22396) | soil metagenome | biome: tundra; feature: field; material: soil | place: USA | collected 2010-05 | depth 0.15 m | reverse complement strand
ACGAGATTGGTCAGTGACTGGAGTTCAGACGTGTGCTCTTCCGATCTGAGATCTACACTCTTTCCAATAAAATTATCGCACAAGATACTATTTCAAATAAAATTGATGATAGCAATATTCAGCAACAGCTTGAAAACATTGCTGAAAGCACATTGAATGAAGAGGATGATTATAATAATTTATTGGAAGGATTAATTTATTACAGAGAACATCCAATCAATCTGAATAATACCAATAAAGAAGAGTTGCAACAACTACATATTCTGAATGACCTTCAAATAAACAATTTGCTTGAGCATATTGAAAAAAATGGCAACCTGATTATCATTTATGAATTACAAACCATCAATGGATTTGATATGCAAACCATCAATAAAATAATCCCTTACGTGAGGGTTTCCAATAATTTTAACTCTCCTCATTTCAATATTAAAGAGATGTTTAACAAAGGAGAAAATATAGTTATTCTTCGTAGCGGACAAATATTAGAAAAGCAAAAAGGTTTTACTCCCATTGATAGCGCGGCATTATTCAAAAGTCCCAATTCCCGATATATCGGCAGTCCGCAACGATTGTATGCACGTTACCGTTTTACTTATGGAACCAATGTAAGTTGGGGAATTACTGCCGAAAAAGACCAAGGCGAATTATTTTTTAAAAAGAATCAACGCTTTAAATATAATTGGTACGAGCAATCTTTAAATGGAAATCAACATTCGGGTTTTGATTTTTATTCCGCGCATTTTTTTATTAAAAATATTCGTTTCGTGAAAGCTCTTGCCATAGGCGATTATCAGGCAACATTTGGACAAGGCTTAACAGTTTGGAGCGGAATGTCATTCGGAAAAAGTTCAGACATTATGAGTATAAAAAGAGCGGGAGCAGGTATTCGTCCATACACTTCAGTGGATGAAAACAGATTTATGCGGGGAGTTGCAAGCACCATTGGTTTTAAAAATTTTGAAGCAACAGGATTTCTTTCCCGCAAAAAAATTGATGCTAATATTTCGGATACCTTAGCCGATGGAAGTGCAAGTTCAATATCATCATTGCAAACAACAGGATACCACACAACACCCAATGAAATAGCCGACAAAGGAGCTGTTACACAAACTTTAGTCGGAGGAAATATTTCTTATAAAGGACGTAAATTAAATGTAGGTCTTACTGCAATTAATTATCAATTAGATAAAGATTTTAATCGTTCATTGACCTATTATAATCAGTTTGAATTTGCATCGAAACATAATTTTAATGTAGGTATTGACTACAATTATATTTTCAGAAACTTTAATTTTTTTGGAGAGCAAGCGATGAGTAAAAATGGCGGAATGGCTTTTGTTAATGGTGTATTGATAAGCCTTGACCCACGATTATCAATTACCGTTGTTCAACGCAATTATCAACGCAATTATCAAAATTTGTTGAGCAATGCGTTTTCCGAAGGCACCACTTCAGCAAACGAAAAAGGAACATACATCGGCATTTCCGCCAAGCCAAGCAATGCTATTTCGGTAAGCGCCTATTATGACCGTTTTGAATTTCCTTGGTTGAAATATTTAGTAAATTCCCCATCGGCTGGAAATGATTATGTCGCACAATTAACTTATACACCTTCAAAAAAAACGGAAATGTATTTTCGTATTCGTCAACGCAACAAACAAATAAACACATCAAACCCTGATGCCGCAATGGATTACATTGTTCCGGCAAATGAAACCAATTATCGTTTTAATATTTCGTACAGCATTTTGCCTTCTGTAAAATTAAGAAATAGAGTAGAGTTGCTCGATTATAAATTAGAAAATACCAAACCGGAAAAAGGATATTTGGTTTATCAAGATGTGATATTTAATAAAATAGGGAAGCCGCTTTCAGTAACATTGCGTTACGCGATTTTTCAAACGGATAGTTACAATTCCCGCATCTATGCTTATGAAAACGATATGTTATCTTCCTACTCTATTCCGTCTTATTATAATCGCGGTTCACGTTTTTACATTCTGTTGGATTATAATCTCACCCGTAAAATTGAAATATGGTTGCGCTATTCTCAAACATTTTATGATAATCAAAATGTTATCAGCGCAGGCTCACTCAGCGAAATTGATGGTAATACCAAAACAGAAATAAAAGCTCAGGTAAGATTTAAGTTTTAGTAATCTTTATCTCCTCAACTTCGAACTTTCAAACTTTAAACTTTTTATGTTTTCCCTGCTATCACCCGTAGGAGCTAATCCGATGGATTGTTATTGCAGGAAGCTACTAATATTAAAACTAATCAAGGCATGATAATTTTTTTAACTTTAGTTTTTAATAAGCTGAACCACTCTGCACTAAAAGTGCAGAGGTTCAAAAAATAAAATAATGAAATTATTTTTAGCAAATATTAAATCGAGAACGTCATTGCGAGGAACGAAGCAATCTAATACAATACTTTGGTTGAGATTGCTTCGTTCCTCGCAATGACGCCAACAAGTGGAATGTTGTAGAAACTGAAAGTCTTGCACTTAAAGTGCATAGTTTTGAACTAATGAACTGAAACAATAAATGATATTCTTTTACTACAAACAAAACATCCCTACGGGATTTTAAAATAGCTTCGGAGGAGCGTTTTGTTTGTAGTAGTAGAAAACAACAATAACAATATTTTTAAGTCCCTTCGGGACGACCTGTTTTTTTAAATTTAAACCTCATTTTAAAACAGAAATTAAAAAATGAAAGAAAAAAAATAATACTCGAAAAGATTAGACCCATTGATTTATATGGCGTTAATGGCTTCACGTTAAAATTGATAATGTGATAATGTACACCACTTTCAAACTTTAAATTTTCAAACTAAAAATAATTTAAACTAAAAATAATGGAAGCAATAATAGAAACGAATTTTAAATTTCCGAAACAAAAAAGTTACTACAAAGGCAAAGTGCGCGATGTATATAATATTGATAATAAGATATTGGTAATGATTGTGAGCGACCGCATTTCTGCATTTGATGTGGTTCTACCAAAAGGCATTCCATATAAAGGACAGGTGTTAAATCAAATCGCGGCAAAATTTTTGAAAGCTACCGAAGATATTGTTCCTAACTGGGTAATTGCTGTTCCCGATCCGATGGTAACAATCGGACATGTATGTGAACCGTTTAAAGTTGAAATGGTAATTCGTGGTTATTTATCTGGGCATGCTTGGCGCGAATACAAATCCGGAAAACGATTGCTTTGCGGTGTTACAATGCCTGAAGGGATGAAAGAGAATGATAAATTTCCGGAATCAATCATTACACCAACCACAAAAGCATCCGTTGGACATGATGAAGATATTTCAAAAGAAGAAATTTTTAAACAAGGAATTGTTTCAAAAGAAGATTATGAAGTGTTAGAAAAATATACACGATCTGTTTTTCAACGTGGAACAGAAATAGCCGCTAAAATGGGATTAATACTGGTGGACACAAAATATGAATTTGGAAAAAAAGACAATAAAATATTTTTGATAGATGAAATTCATACTCCGGATTCCTCTCGTTATTTTTATAAGGAAGGCTATGAAAATCGTCAGAAAAATGGAGAAGCGCAAAAACAATTATCTAAAGAGTTTGTGCGAGAATGGTTGATGGCAAATGATTTCCAAGGAAAAGATGGACAGCAAATTCCGGAAATGACAGATGAAATTATCAAGTCCATTTCAGAAAGATATATTGAATTGTACGAAAAAATAACAGGAGAAAAATTTATAAAATCGGATGTGTCGGATATATTAAATAGAGTAGAAAAAAATATCAACTCGTTTCTTACACTCAATCGTTAACCCATTGTTTACAATTGGTTTTACTATTTTTTAATTCAATACAATCACTCATCAAAAAAACTCCCGCTCATTATTTTGAGCAGGAGTTTTTCTATTTTTCATTCATTTAAGAAACATGATACATCCAATTATGCGTATCTTCTGCTTTTCCCAAATGGATATTATCTAATTCTTTTTTAACACGATTAGAGAATGTACGCGTTTTAACATTTGGTAATTCGTAATCTTTACCATTAAAACCGATATGAGAAATATGTGTAATGGTAGCTGCAGTACCAGTACCAAAAGCATCTTGCAAGGTTCCGGACTTATGAGCTTCGATTATTTCAACTACACTTATTTTGCGCTCTTCCACTTTCATATTCCAATCACGGGCAAGTGTTAATACACTGTCGCGTGTAATACCTGCCAGAATAGTATCGCCCAAAGGAGCAGTAATTAATACATTGTTAATAATTACCATCAGGTTCATGGTACCTGATTCTTCTACATACTGATGCGTTTTTCCGTCAGTCCAGATAATTTGCTGATAACCTTTTTCCATCGCTAATTTTGTCGGCAATAACGAACGTCCGTAATTGCCGGACACTTTAGTAAAACCAACACCACCTTCAACAGCCCTCGTATAATTGGTTTCAACCAATACTTTCACAGGTTCGCTGTAATAAGCCCCACTGGGAGAAGTGATAATAATAAAGCGATAAGACTCTGATGGATGCACGCCAATAAACTCATCCATTGCGATTAAAAAAGGACGAACATATAATGATGAACCCTCGGTGGAAGGTACAAAGTCTTTATCCAATTTTACCAATTGCGTTAAGCCTTCCATAAAAATTTCTTCAGGAATCGTTTGCATACACATACGTTCAGCAGATATGTTTATGCGTTTGTGATTTGCTAAAGGACGAAATAACGACACTTCTCCTTTATCGTTTTTATACGCTTTCATGCCTTCAAAAACAGACTGCCCGTAATGCAATACCGCAGCGGCAGGACTGATTAAAAAAGGACCGTAAGGTATGATTTGTAAATTCGTCCATTGCCCGTTTTGGTAATCGGCGACAAACATGTGATCAGAAAAAACTTTCCCGAAAGAAAGATTATTAAAATCAAGTTCTTTAATTTTTGACTGTGTCGTTTTTTGAACTTTAATGGATAATGCGGTTGATGATGACATGGAGAAATTTGTTTGCTTAAGCCGTAAAATTAGCTATTTAATTTATTTAAAACAATTTTATGAATAATCGAATTGTAAAATATGACTTTAACGCTACTATTGATAGGTTGTTCAGAAAACAATTTTATAATAAATCTAATATCGAAATAATAGCAGTAGTATAACAACGAAAATATATACACATGTAAGCAATAAGAGTATTCAAAAAATTATTTCACCATTGACAGCTTATAATAAATATTTGCTAAATTTAGCAAAAAATAAACACTGTAAAAACTATCCTTATCTCTGTAATATACAGAGATAAGGATGAAAAAAATCAGTCCTATAAACAAGTTAGCGGAAACCCTATTGGCGACACTGCAACTATCAACCGACAGAAATAAATCAGGACTGATGAACAAATTTTCAACGACTTTTTCCGTATCATTGCAGTAACAATATGTCAGCAGCACTTCCAATAAAAATTTCTAATTCTGTTCTTGTTTGGGCAAGGACTTCAATAGGTTATTCTATTGACGAAATAGCCCACAAGATGAATGTGAAGCCCGAAAAAATCAACGCTTGGGAAAATGGAACTGCCTCACCGACATACACTCAACTTGAAAACTTGGCTTACAAAGTTTTCAAGAGACCGCTGGCAGTTTTCTTTAGAGCAGAACCACCAAAGGAAGCACCGATAGAAAAAGATTTTCGCAACTTGACGAGTTCCGAAATCAGTCATCTCTCAACAGAGATGCGACTGATTTTGCGTAAAGCAAAACGACTTCAAAATCTTGTTCGAGAATTAAACAAGGACAACGAAACAGAACTTGCATACAAAAAATTTAAGGTGTCTATCAAAGACAACCCTGTTACAGCAGCGAATCGTTTCAGAGAATTTTTAGGGTTGACAATCGAAGAACAAAAAAAGTGGAATCCCAATAATTCGTTTGACCACTTCAAAGAATACATTGAGAAAATTGGTGTGTATGTTTTTCAATTTCAAATGCCATTTGAAGAAGCAAGGGCTTTTTCATTGACTGATGATTTTCCGATTGTAGTTTTGAATACTGACGATGCAAAGAATGGTAGAATATTCAGTTTGTTTCATGAAGTGTGTCATATCCTTTTCAATATCGGTGGTGTGTTCAAAGACAAGGAAAGTAATAATCTCAAAAGTGAGTATGCAGCCATCGAAGATTTTTGTAACCGCTTTGCAGCATCATTTTTAGTTCCCGAAGACCTTTTCAAAAAGGACATTGATTTCAGCAACCAAAGTTTACAAGAGTGGAGTGAAAAAGATTTAGAAAAACTTTCAAGATTATACAGTGTAAGTAAGGAAGTTGTTCTACGAAAACTTGTTGATTTAAAACTTGCTTCTAAAACTTTCTACTTCACTAAAAAGAAATTTTGGGACAAAACATTTAAAGAGTATAAAGATGCACGAAATAAAAAATTAAAAGATGAAGGAAGGGGCGGCGCAGAAGCTCCAGATAGTAAGGTCGTAAAAGAAAAAGGGAAGCCATATATTTCAAAAGTTCTGGACGGTTATGAAAAGGGAAGTTTGACTTACGGAGATGTTTCCGAATATCTTGAAGTGAAACTTGACCATCTTCCTAAAATTATAGAACGCATCAACAAATAATGGCAGGACTTTTCAATGACCCATATAAATATGTAATTGACAGCAGTGCATTGTTCGACTTAAAAAAGAACTACAGCCCTACTGTTTTCAAAGGGCTTTGGGACAAGTTCAACAAACTTTGTGACGAGGAAGTTATTATATCTGTTAGAGAAGTTTACAATGAAATTAAAAGAGGTTCTGATTGGCTTGTTGAGTGGGCAGATCAACACGGTAAAATTTTTCTTGAGCCAACAAGCGTTGAAGAATTCAGATTGATTGGTAAACTTCAAGAGAAAGAACCATCATGGATTGATATGTATTCGGACAAACCAGCGGCAGACCCTTTTGTAATTGCATGTGCAAAGACAAAGAATTTAATCATCGTTCAACACGAACTTTCAAACAGGAATTTACCGAGAATTGCAAAAGAACTTGGAGTAACATGTTACAGATTACAAGAACTTTTTGAAGCAGAGAAATGGGAGTTCCAGTAACCTTTGAACAGACAGACCTTCGTGGCGACAGCAGGACATAATACAAATTATGTTTGAGAGAATAAAAACAAAAAGGACTATCCTTGTAAAAAATTAAAACAATTAATACGCTCCATTGCGTTTTCTGATAAACCATTCAAAGCTCAATAAAGCCAAGAGTAAAAAGAAAATCCATTTTAAATTGATTAAATCAGATAATTTATTTTCAGTATAAGATATTGTTTTAATATCATCACGAAGTTTTAATTTTTTTACCAATGTCTCTAATTCATTTGGATAGACCAAGTCTCCACCATGCTTATGAGCAATGCTGTATAGCAATTGATGATCGGCAATGGTATTAACAGCTTCAACTTGTAATGGTATAATACTAAATGCGCCTCGCTGCGTATATAACTTTTTTCCAACTGTTACGTTTGCTGCAAACGTATAATCTCCAACTGGCATCATACCGGCATTTAAACGATACGCATTATTAGTTTTAGAAAATGTAAATGGAAATTTTTTATTTTCCGAATTACTAATGGTTATGCTAACATCGGGTTCATTAATTAATTCATAACTTTCGTTATATACTTCAGCTTCTAAGCCTACTGATTCATTTTCAAGAAAACTTGTCGGAGCAATAATTTTAAAAAAACTTTTGTTTTCTTTAACAGAAAGGTATTGCACTGTTTTAGAAATAAATTCATCAAATAAATTGTGATTGCTATGTGAAGCGAAGTCTTGTAAACGCCATTTCCAAATACCTTCACCATTAAAAATGGCTACTTTGTAATCATTATAGTTATTAAAAGACATCAATGGAATTTTTGTGTCAACCATTCCAATTCGCTGATAAAATAACTCATTACCATTGTTATTTGTCGGATAATTTCCATACGGACAAACTACGGCAGGGAATTCTTTGATGCCTTTGCGAAGCTCATCACTAATGGTAAACAAAGGAATATTTTGTTCTAATACCGCTTCGCATTCATTTGTTTTTTGGGCATTAGCAACGACAGATAAATCACTTTTCAAAATTGTATTAGCACCTGAAAATAACCAAACAGAAGTATTGGATGCTTTGATTTCATTAATAATTTTAACAGCGGGATTATTGGTATTTGGTATTTGATGAAGAATAACAAGATTGTATTTTTTAATCGGTTTATCAAAATTATCAACAGTGTAACTTTCTACTTCGTAATTCTGATTGGCTTCTATTGACTCTTTAATAGCGGCAATATCAGGATGAGGAGCATTCGATAAGATTAATATTTTTTGTCGCGCATCCAACACATCAATAAAAATATCACGCACATTGTTGAATGTACTCACCTCTTCTGAAAGTATTGATAGCTTTACTTTGTAGCGTTGCAAACCAATTTCTTTCGCGTCCAGCAATACTGGAGTTGTGGTAATAAAAGCATCCGAATTAAAATCTATTGTTTGTGTAAATAGTATTGCGCCACCTTTGCTGATAGTAAGTGTAGAGCTTTTACCTTTCAATTGTTTTGCATTCACAATTACTTCGAGCGGAAATTTATTTCCTAAATATGCCAAACGATTGTGTTCTACTTTTAAAAGAATGATATCTTTTTTAATCGTTGTATCACCCATCGCGATAGTATAAATCGGAGTTTTTATTTTTTCGGAAGCATACAAAGGGTTTGCTCCTTTGTTATATAATCCATCACCGGCAAGGATTACAGCGCCTACATTCCGGTTACTATATCGCGTTTCCATTTCTTCAAAGAAAGCCGACATATCAGTCTGTTTCTCATTAAATTTTATTGAATCGGCAGCATTTATTTTTTTTATTTTATCAGCATAAGAATATAAATTGACTTCATATTTTTCACTCAATTCATCTATCGTTTTTTGTAAACTTTTCAAATAATCATTTCGATAAAACGAAGAATCTTTACTCAACAAAATTGATTCCGAATTGTCTTGAGCCAAAATTATCACAGGCTTTTCCACCTCACGATTAATTGTTTTTAATAATGGAGAAAGTAAAAGAAATGAAAGGATAGTAATTGCAGTAAACCGGAATAAAGCTATCAGTCGGACAATCCATACTGAGAATTCATTTAATTGTTTATCTTTTCTATAAAGTATAAATGAATATAAAAATCCTGCTGCAATACAAAAAATAATAAACCACCAAGGATATTCTAAAATTAAATTCATTAGATTTTATATTTATTAAAACAATGAAAAGTCGACATAGAGCGTCATTTCGAGGTACGAAGCAATCTCATATCTATCATTGTTTGAGATTGCTTTGACTGAAAAAGTCTCGCAATGACGTGTTGAACAATGTGATTACACAAAAAATGAAAATATGATCCTATTTTAACTTCCTTTAAATTCGTTATTCGTAGTCTATGTTAGCATTCCCCCACACACACTTAGCACTTGACCTGTAATGTATGCGCTCATATCCGATGCTAAAAACACAACGGCATTTGCAACATCATCAACTGTTCCGCCACGTTTTAACGGAATTGATTCTCTCCAACTTTCAACTGTTTTTTGGTCAAGTGCGGCAGTCATTTCTGTTTCGATAAATCCGGGAGCGATAGCATTACTGCGGATATTACGAGAACCCAACTCCAAGGCAATTGATTTTGTAAAACCAATAATTCCCGCTTTGGATGCGGCATAATTGGATTGTCCCGCATTGCCTTTTATTCCAACCACCGAACTTATATTAATGATAGAGCCTTTACGTTGCTTCAGCATTGGCTTTGTGATGGCTTTGGTTAAATTGAATACCGATTTTAAATTAGCATCCATCACTTCATCCCACTGTTGCTCGCTCATACGCATCAACAATGTATCCCGCGTGATGCCTGCATTATTCACTAACACATCAACAGTTCCGAAGTCGGCAATTACAGCAGTTACAAGCTCTTCAGCGGCTTTAAAATTTCCTGCATCGGAACGATAACCTTTTGCTTTTATTCCATACGCTTCTAATTCTTTTTCAAGTTCCTGACCTTTTTCTATTGATGACAAATACGTGAATGCCACATTAGCGCCTTGTTCAGCAAATTTCAATGCAATGCCATGCCCGATACCGCGCGATGCGCCCGTAATTAATGCTGTTTTACTTTGTAATAATTTCATATTCCGAAAGATTAAATGATTTTTAATTCTATTCAATAAAATTTATCTCTTAATAATTAGTTAAGTAGTAAAAAAACAAACACTCATATCTTAATGATATGAGTGTTTGTGAAGTCCTTTGAATACAAATTTTGTTACTCACGTTTTTTAATTATAGATAGTATTAAAATGGCAAATCATCGCCTTCTGTGGCAGCAGTAAATGTTTCTGAAACATTTTCCATTTTATTTGCTGTTGAAGTTGTTGTTGCACCTGCATTTTTAGTAGCGCCGCCTTCCAAACGCCAAGCCTCAAGAGTATTAAAATATTTTATTTCACCCTGCGGACTTGTCCACTCGCGACCACGAAGATTAAAATGCACTTTTATTTCATCTCCAACATTATATTGGTCAATTAAATTAGTTTTATCCTGTGTTAATTGAAACGAAATGTGTTGAGGATATTGTGATGAATTATCAGTAAGAACAAAATCTCTTTTTTTGAACTTTTCTGATACTTGTTGCGCTTCATTTTTTACTTTTAAGATTCCTGTGATGTCCATTTTTAATAGTTGTTAGTGGTTAGTTATTTGTTATTTGTGGATAATTCTTTTGACTTAAGACTTTTTTATTTTTGACTTACTTATTCTCGCTTAACAATACCATCCATGCTTCTTCTACTTTTCCGTTGTCTAATAAGGCTTTTGCGATATGATGCTCGAAATAATTGTCATCAGGTAAATTTTTTCCGTACATTTTGAATGCTTCATCCATAGCTCCTGAATTTTTATACTCAATGATAACAGCAGAAGCAGGAATTTTTTCAACATTACCCAACTGTCCTAAATTATTTCCTGTCAGCACATTTGAGTTGCGAATATACAGAGGAATTTGGTCAATTCCAATACCAATTTTCAACAATGGTTTTGTTACTTCAAACAAAGCATTCCCGTTGGTTCTGCTATACCAATTTCCGCCCAAACGAGCTACTAAATCAATTTTATGAGGATCAATATGCTGATGAACATCCAACACATTTTCGCTTAAATGCAACAACAATACTTCACAAATAACTAAATTGCCCGCACCGCTTTCTTTACCAAGTTCAATGATATTAATTACTTTACACTCCAACTGTGCCGGCGACTCTTTTACCCTAAATGGTTTTACCATTTCAGATGCAATAGCTGTAAACCCTGCTTTGGTAAACTCATTTACCTCTTTTGGATATTCTGTACTTGCCAAAGAAGTTTGATGCACCATATCGTAGTTTACCATATTGATAACCACTTCTGGCACTTCTAATATATTGTCGTAAGTGTGTTTTGATTTAGCATTTTGTCCACTACGAGCAGGCGAAAAAACAACAATCGGAGGATTGGAACTAAACGCATTAAAAAAACTAAATGGCGCTAAATTCGGATTCCCGGCTTTATCAACGGTGCTTGCAAAAGCTATCGGGCGTGGAGCTACAACACCAGTTAAATAATTATAAAAAGTACGATATGAAACTTCTTTAGGATTTATAGAAAGCATGGAAAGGATTCTGTTTTTATTTTAATACAGCCGAGTTCAATAAAAAATCTTTCAACTCACTGAAGTCCGGTTTTATTTTTATACTTTTTTTCTCCAATTTAAAAAGATATTGCATGGAAGCTGGAATTTCAATATCCTGTTTGATTATTTTTTTTACGACATCGTCAAATTTAATAGGATGAGCTGTCTCTAAAATGATTCCTTTTTTATTCGGATGTTTTTTAAGATATTGCTGTAACCCGTAATAAGCCACCGCTCCATGAGGCTCTAACAGATATTTGTCAGTTTTATATACTTCCGAAATTGTTTCAGCAGTTAAGGCATCGCTAACAGTACAATTGCTAATCAACTCTTTTATTTTATTGTGGTCATGTCCGAATAATTCTAACATTCTAATAAAATTACTCGGATTACCTACATCCATTGCATTGGATATGGTTGAAACAGCAGCCTTGGGAGTAAATTTTTCATTCTTGATATAATCAGAGAACACATCATTCACATTGCAAGCTGCCACAAAATGATTGATACGTGCACCTGAAATGTATGCTACCAAACCCGCACAGATATTTCCAAAATTACCACTCGGCACGCTTATCACCGGAGGCAATGCATGCGACCATTGTTGTAACGCATAGAAATAATAAAATTGTTGTGGAAGCCAACGTGCAACATTAATAGAATTAGCCGACGTAAGTGATAAATTTTTATTTAATAGCTCATCTGTAAACGCTTGCTTAACCATTGCCTGACAATCATCAAAAGTTCCCTGAACTTCCAATGCGGTAATATTTTTGCCGAGCGTAGTTAATTGCAATTCTTGAATTTTGCTAACTTTTCCTGAAGGATATAAAATAACAACATCAACTCCTGCAACACCCAGAAAACCATTTGCTACCGCGCTTCCTGTGTCGCCTGAGGTTGCGACTAAAACCGTTATTTTTTTATCACTTCCTTTGGAAAAATAACCCAAACAACGGCTCATAAATCTTGCGCCAACATCTTTAAACGCTAAAGTAGGACCATGAAAAAGTTCAAGCGAATAAATATATTCATTGATTTTTTTTAAAGGAAAATCAAAGCTAATTGTCTCTTCGCAAATAAGTCGCAAATCCTTTTCAGGAATCGTATTACCGACATAAGGGCTAATGACTTCAAACGCAATTTCTGCTTTCGATTTATTTTTTAATTGCTTTAAAAAATCACCGGAAAGTTTTGGAATGTACTCAGGAAAATATAATCCTTTATCCGGCGCTTGCCCTGTAATAGCGGCTTCCCGAAAATTAACTGAAGGCGATTTTTTGTTTAGACTGTAGAATAACATATTTTTGATATTGAAAAATTGTAAGATTAAAATCCCTGTTAACTATTCGCTATTGCCTGTCCCCTAAAAATAACTATTAACTGGTAACTATCTTCACACCTTCATTACTAATCGTAGTGATATGTGTATGAAATTTAATACCTATATTTTTATATACATTCATGATTGCTTGTTCCACCGCTTTTGCAATTTTTTCATTTTTACTCAGAAAAAATATTGAAGGTCCTGAACCGGAAATGCCACCGCCCAATGCGCCCGCATCCATACTTTTCTTTTTCACTTCATCAAAATGCGGAATCAACATACTTCTTACAGGCTCTACAATCACATCTACCAATGACCTTCCGATAAGGTCATAATCACTTTTCATAAGTCCTGCAATCAAACCTGCGATATTGCCCCATTGAATAATAGCGTCTTTCAATAAAATTTGTTTCTTTAAAATTTCTCTCGCGTCAGAAGTTTTTACTTCAATCTGAGGATGTAAAATAGTTACAAATAATTTTGGTGCCGGGATAGAAATAATATCTAAAGGATTAGCTGAACGAATAAGCGTGATGCCGCCATAAATGCAAGGTGCAATGTTATCAGCGTGTTTAGAGCCGGAAGCGACTGCCTCACCGCATAAAGCAAATTCAACTAATTGTTCTTTCGAGAAGCGATTATTTAAAAGATGATTGGCTCCAACAACAGCACCTGCCGCACTTGCCGCACTGGAGCCTATTCCACTTCCCGGCTTAATTATTTTTGTGCTTTCAATAATAAAACCAATATCTTCAGGAACTTCTTTTAATAAAGCAAGCAATGCCGCGCCAATTACGTTTTTATCCGGTTGTGTCGGTAAATTATAATTGTCTTTATTAATAATAGTAACGCCTTTTTTTGATGTTTTACGAATCAACATTTTATCAAAAAGACCATCCAAAGCAAAACCAAGTATATCGAACCCGCATACTACATTTGCAACAGTAGCAGGCGCAAGCACGGTTATTTCATTTATTGATTTATTATTTTTTGATTTTGACATTGAATTAAAATCTTATTTTTCCATTGCAGTTAATATTCTGTCCTCTTGTATTAACACATCTCTCATAAGTAGATTGTGTGGAAATGATTTAAGTTTAGAGTTCTTAAAAGCACTCAATATTTTATTAAGCGTTGTTGCAGTTATAAGAGATAGATTTAATTCGTAGTCAAGTCCGCAATCCTTAATAAAATCAGGAGAGAAGTCAGATGCAACGAGTAATGATTTTATCACTTTGAAATTATTAAGTTTTGCTAAGTTAGAATATGCTTTTAATTGTCTTGAAACAGAACTAAATTTATTATAGCTACTATCTTTTGAAGTTTTGCACTCAATTAAAATTATATCAAAGTTGCCGAGATTTATCACTATGTCAGCTTTGTCTTTGTCTGTGTTTAATTTCTTGCGAAGTTCTTCGTCCACATTAAAACCAAGTTTAGTGAAAATTATTTTTGTTAATTCTTCAAACTTAATTCCTATTTCTGCTTCCTTTAGGATTATTCCATTTTCTTTTAATGCTGCTAAATTTCGGAAACCAATGTTTGTATAATTCTCTAAATAAAGATTTGCAGAATCTTTGTATGCGTCAAGAATATTAAGAATTAAATCTCCTCTTGTTTTAATTTGTTTTGTTGTTGCAAATAATTCTAAATCTTTTGCAGAAATCATTTCTAATACATCTCTTGGTTTAATGTTGTAACATAGCAAGAAGTGACTATTTAAAACATTTTCTTCTTGGAATTCTAATTCCTCCTTTAGAGACTGGTTTAATTGTGGAAGTATTTCGCCTAATTCGATAAGAAGTTTTTCATAGCCATCAATAGAAATTCCAACTTTTTCGTCTTGTTCTATATCATCAAAATATTTAATAAGGTTTGCAACTTTTTCTTCAACTGTAATACCTTTTAACGGTGGCGAAATATTTAGTTCTTTATCGCAAAATTCATTTATGAAATGTTTTTTTTCTGTTAGTGTTGCATTTTCTTTTTGAATATCGTTAATAAGAACATCCGTAAATGAAATACCTGCATTGATAATATTTTTTATTTTTTGGTCAATTGGTAGTCGCCAATCAACATTATGTTTTTTGCAAATAATATTTATTTGAGGCTCACGAAACAAACGAAGTACTCTTCTAAAAAACTTGTCCCCTATTTCTTTACCTCTTGTTTTTCTTAAAATTCTTACAATTTCATCTGCAACAAAAATTGTATTTGTCTTTTTAGAAAAGAAAATTACTCCATTTGATTTTAAATCATTAATAACTGAATCAATATTATATTTGACAATAGGGATTATTAAATAGTTAATCAACTTTGCTTCTTCTTGTGAAAGCCCAAGCTGATTAGCAAGTGTTAATAGCATTGATTGCTCATCTCTCGTAATTTTTTTTTCCTGATTATTATCTTCATCATTATAGTATGCTGTATGCAAACAAGAGCGATAAATTTTATAATCTCTTCGTCTATGTTCATCAATATCTGATTTCTCATTTTCAATAGAGTTTTGAAATATCTTTAGTTTAACATCAAAACTTAATAACTCCTTTTCATAAAGGCGAGAAAACCAATCTTGTTTCAAAATACATTTTCCATCCCTTGAAATTAGGTCTGTTAAAATATCAAGTTGTGAAGTAGAATTTACAAATTCTTCCCTGATGAATTCTGCGAATTCTTCCTGCACAAGATTAAATACTTTAGCAACATTAATGTTGTCCATATTTTTTAAATCCCTGCTTTTATCGCTCAAGATTTTATCAACTTCAATAGCATTTTTAGGATTGTTCGCAAGAATATTATCAATGATTTTTAGAAACGAATTTTTTTCAAATGAATTTAAATGTTCTAAAATTTTTTCAAGTTTCATATTATATTTGTTTTGGAGATTGTCTTGTATTACGAATCTGTTTTGCTACTTTCCATTTATTATTATTTTTCAATACTCAATATCTCAATCCTCAAATCTAAAAAAACTAAACCCTCGCTGCTCTTATAATATCAGCAAATATTCCCGATGCGGTAACATCCGCGCCTGCGCCTGCGCCTTTAATTACAAGTGGTTGCTGTGCATAACGATTTGTAAAAAATAATACCACATTATCTTTTCCGTAAAGATGATATAAATCCTGCTCTTTATTGATATGCTGCAAACCTACTGATGCCTTGCCTTTTTCTAAAGTAGCTACAAATTTTAATTTGCAACCTTCTTTGGCTGCCTTATCATACAAGGCTTTGAAGTGAGCTTCGTGTTTTACTAATTCCTTGTAAAAATCTTTTACATCACCCTTCATACACGATGCAGGTAAAAAAGAATTATTCTTAATATCATCCATTTCCATTTTATAACCCGCTTCACGAGCCAAAATTAAAATTTTACGCATCACATCTTTTCCACTCAAATCCAAACGAGGGTCGGGTTCAGTGAAGCCTTCGTCTTGGGCATTTTGTACAATTTCCGAAAAAGATTTTTTACCATCATAATTATTAAATACATAATTAAGTGTTCCTGACAAAACAGCTTCAATGCGGTTTACTTTATCACCACTGCGGATAAAGTCGTTCAGCGTTCCGATAATCGGCAAAGCTGCTCCAACATTGGTTTCATATAAAAATGAAGCACTAAATTCTCTAGCATATTCTTTCAATTGTTTGTAATCTTCATAATCTGACGAACATGCAATTTTGTTGCAGGCAACCACCGAAATACTTTTCTTTAATAATGATCCATAACATTTGGCTATATCCTGATTTGCTGTTACATCAACAAAAACGGAGTTACGGAGATTTTTTTGTATGATAAAATCAATAAATTTTTCCGAGTTCATTTTCGTTGATTCCTGTAATTGTTCTTTCCAGTTTTTTAAATCAATGCCGTCTTCATTCAGCAGCATTTTTTTACTGCTTGCCAAACCAACTACTCTCAGTTGCAAATGAAGTTGATCATCAATATTCACAATCTGCTCTTTTAATTGTTCTATCAACCTGCCGCCAACATTACCACAACCAACAATAAAAAGATTTAATTGTTTGTGCACCGTTTCAAAAAATGCTTCGTGCAATACGTTCACCGCTTTTTTAACATCGGCAGTTTTAATGACAGTGGAAATATTTTTTTCGGAAGAGCCTTGTGCAATCGCGCGAATATTTATTCCGTTGCGTCCCAAAGCACTAAACATTTTTCCGCTGATGCCGGTGTGATTTTTCATATTCTCTCCAACCAGCGCTATCACTGATAAATCGCCTTCAACAACAACAGGGTCAATTTTATGAAAAGCGATTTCATTTGCAAACTCAGTATCTAAAATTGTTTTTGCTTTTGCCGCATTCGCTTCATCCACTGCAACACAAATTGAATATTCGGAAGAAGCTTGCGTGATTAAAATAATATTTATTTTTTCATTTGATAGTGATTCGAACATCCTCTTTGAAATGCCCGGAACACCGACCATACCACTACCTTCAAGGCTCAATAAAGTTATTTTACCGATGCTTGAAATTCCGCATACGCTATTTTTATTTCCTTTTGATTTGCTCTCCACCAATGTTCCCACATCATTCGGAGCAAAAGTATTTTTAATTTTAATAGGAATATTCTTAACCATTACCGGTTGTATGGTTGGCGGATAAATAACCTTAGCGCCAAAATGTGAAAGTTCCATTGCTTCCGGATAAGAAATGTATGGGATTACTTTAGCATTACTCACTAATCGCGGATCAGCCGTCATCATACCACTCACATCAGTCCATATTTCAAGTAATTTTGCATCTGTTGCTGCAGCTAAAATTGCTGCTGTATAGTCAGAGCCTCCTCTACCTAAAGTGGTGGTAACTCCATTACTGTCCGAAGCGATGAAACCGGGAAAAATATATAATTTTTGTGGATTTTTTGTAATGTATTTTTTTATCGTTTTATTAGTAGTGTCAAAGTCAACCGCTGCGTGTCCGTAATCAGAATTAGTGCGGATAATTTCTCTTGAATCTATCCATTGATGAGCTATTTTTAAAGAGTTGAACTTCGCGGAAATGATTAAAGAAGATAGCAACTCTCCAAAACTAACAACACCATCAAGAGTGCGTGGAGATAGCTCTTGCAATAAAAAAACGCCTTCGCAAAGGCTTTCTAAATCGTTACATATTTTTTTCACCAAACTAAGTGTAGCGCTTTGTTTCTCAATAGGAATCAATTCTTTAACAACCTGTAAATGCCTGTTTTCAATAACTTTCAGCTTTCCCTTATATGATTCATCCCGCAATGTCGCCATTTTAACGGTATCTATCAGCATATCGGTAGTGCCTCCTAAAGCGGAAACCACTAAAATTATTTTATCTTTCGAAAGCGCGTTTTTTACTATACCAACAACTTTGTTAATGTTTTCGGCATTTGCAACGGATGTGCCACCAAATTTTAATACTTGCATACTCATTCTATTTTATAAATAATTGTTAAATTAAGGCAATAATTATAGCGAAAAATATTGACATACTGTCAAAGAATTTCAAAAAAATGAAAACACAGGAGCATCGTCAAAAATAAAAAAATCTATATGCAACACTTTTTTTGTTATCAACACTTGCTTCCGGCAATTTTATTACTTTTGTAATTGTTCAAACATCATTAAAATTAATGTTTATCGGCATGCAAAAAAAACTCGGCAACCTTTCTCTGCTATTAAAACATATTGTGTTCTTACTTATTACATATAGCGTTTGTCGGATTTTTTTCTATTGGTTTAACTATTCTTATTTTTCAGATTTAAGTTTCGGGCAATTATTTTCTATCCTCTTATTTGGTATCCGTTTCGATTTATCAGTTATCATTTTAACCAATATTCTATTTATAATTCTTTACCTCCTGCCTTTTGCTTTCAGAGAAAAAAACGGATATCGCAGTTTATTAAAATGGTTATTTATTAGTGTAAACAGTATCGCCATATTTGCCAACTGCATTGATTTTGCTTATTTTCAATATACTTTTAAGCGTACCAATGCTACCATATTTAATTTCTTTAGTGGCGAAATTGGAAATGATTTAGAACATCTGCTTCCTTTATTTTTAAAAGACTATTGGTATATTTTTATTATTGGAATAATCTTCATTTATATAATAAATTATTTTTATAAAAAAATTGAAAATAATATTTTATTAAATTGGACA
>ODAK010002544.1_pt1 | contig 19228 bp, 21 predicted proteins | sample 1539591 | NCBI WGS metagenome assembly ODAK01 (sample SAMEA3539303, study PRJEB22396) | soil metagenome | biome: tundra; feature: field; material: soil | place: USA | collected 2010-05 | depth 0.15 m | reverse complement strand
TCAAAGCTGAACCGGCCGCCAAGCTGGACTCACCTACGATCATCCACGGAGCCCCGTCTTTCTGCGGCTGCGGCTTCGAGTGCGACCCGGTGCTCGCATCGCCACTCTTCGAGCGCCTCAGTGGCCTCCTGTAGCGCAGCGCGAGCCGCGGTGAGGCGTTTGGCGGGGCCAGTATCGCCTATGCGCAAACGGCTGCCCTCGGTGGTCGCGAGCGTGAGGTCGCCGTTCTGTGCAATCGCGGCGCAGAGGGCACCGATCAAGGTGCGCTCGTGAGTCGGGTCTTCGGTGACATCTTTACGCCTCAGTGCAACGCCATCCTGGTATTTGCGGAGCGCGACGAGTTCCGACAATTCGATGGCCCCCGCGTTGGCCGAGAATGCGGCCCGGTTCGCTAGTTTGCAGTCGGCCTCGGCCTCAGCTTGGATTGCCTCAAGATGTAGCTCACCGTCGCGCTCGGCGCCAAGCTCAGAAGTCATTGTCCTCGCCACCGTTGTAAGGATCCACGCTGCCATCGGGCCAGTAGGCGGCTCTTAGAGCGCCGTACGCGATTAGAAACTCTTGATCCTCCTGAGTCTGGGGGGCTCCGAAGGTGGGGCTCGGTCCGGTCGCGTCGCGGAACGCCTCGACCAATCGGTTGACGACGATTTGGAAGGTCGCGAACGTGCGGTCATCAGTCTGGCTCGCGTCCACGAGCCGCGAGTCGAACGCCCCTTCGGGACTCGCCTGCGTGCTGCCACTGTTCCCATAAACCTCGACGTGATGCCTGGCGCTCGCCTCGGCGATCATGCCTGAAACTGTGTGCTGGGGGTACGTGGTGGCCTGCCGCTGCGCGTAACCGCGGTCAAGGGCGCCCTGAACGATGCTGCCTGGCGCATGCGAGGCGCTCGCCTCACGGTCAACGCCTGGCGCATCGACGGAGCCGGGACGTTGGACCTGGCCGTCAAGCTGGCCTTCGGCGGGCTCGGAGTATTGTCCGCCCTGCTGTGTCCCACCTTCGAGGTTCGGATAGTCGTTGCGGTCACCAGGCACGGTCGGGTTTTCCGACCAAGCAAGCTCGCCTTTCGCGATAGCGTATGCTCCAGCATCGGTAATTCCGACAGTCCGCTCGGCCTGGGCGCGGAGCGCGCGATTAGCGAGGTCGGCTAGGGTTCCCATTACGCCAGCATCCGTAGAAGGGAATCAGCGGTCACCGGCGTGGCGAGCCAAACTCGAACTGCCGCGCGGACCGCTTCCGAGCGCGAGACGGCGCCTCGGCGGGCGTCGATCTGCTCGATAAGGCTTGCGTCACAACGGGCGTGGAGGTTTTGGTTCATAAGCTCAGCCTACCCGCGGCTCCCGACTTGTGGCACGCCTGTAGCACAAGCGGCTTGGACGGTAGGCTGAGGAGTCGGTAAGCCCCCGTCGATCCGCGCGGCCCCTCATAGAAACGCTCTTGCGGGCGTCTGGGCCACGCAGGGAATTGCCAGGGTCGGCGGGGGCGACCCGTCCTCCGGGCGTCCGCTTGCCCGCTGACTGCTTCTAGTGCCCAACGTCCCCACACTGAGCTGCCGGGCAGCGGCCATATGATGCTGGCGTTCCGATGACTGTGGCGTTCCGATGACTGCGGCTGTGCCGGACCAGATGGGCGTGCTGTTGATCGAGGACGATGACGGTGACGCGTTGCTCGTTGCGGATCTTCTGGCCGAGAGCTCGCTTGACGCCCGCGTCGTGCGCGGCCGCACTTTGCGGGAGGCTTTGAACGAGCTGCCGGGGGAGATCGACTGCGTCCTGCTTGATCTGGGCCTGCCCGACGTAGTCGGACTGGACACTGTGAGGCGCGTGTGCTTGGCGGCCCCCGGGATCGCGTTGATCGTGCTGACCGGACTTGACAACCAGGCGGCGGGAGAGGCTGCGGTCGATGCCGGCGCGCAAGATTATCTCGTCAAGGGCAAGGTCGACGGCGATCTGCTCACGCGGGCGATCCGCTACGCGATCGGCCGTCGACACGCTCAGGAGGTCCAGCAGCAGCTTCGCGTGGCCGAGCTCCACGCTGCCGAGAACGCGCGCCTGGAGCGGGGCCTGGTCCCGCATCCGATCGTGCGCGACCCGTCGATCTGGATCGCCTCGAGTTATCTGCCGGGCCGCCGGCGCGCGCTGCTCGGGGGCGACTTCTATGACGCGGTCGAGACCGCGGACGGACGTTTACACCTGCTGGTGGGTGATGTCTCAGGGCGGGGTCCTGACGAGGCCGCGCTGGGCGCGGGGCTGCGCATCGCCTGGCGTGCGCTGACCTTGTCGGGTGCGAGCGGCGATCTCGTGATGCGGACCTTGCAGCGCGTGATCGAGCACGAGCGGCGGGTTCGTGGCACGTTCGCGACCCTGTGCATGTTGGAGATCGCGCCGAGCCGGCGCGCGCTGTGCATGCGGCGGGCGGGCCACCCTCCTCCAGTGCTGATCGACGGCACTTCCGTCACGAGCTTGCCGATCGATCACGGGGGACCCCCGATCGGCATGTTCGCGGCGCCAGACTGGCCGGAGGCGCCGCTCGAGCTACCCGCGGGCTGGTCGATCCTGCTGTTTACCGACGGCGTAATCGAGGGTGGCGTCGGCGGAGGCCCGGACCGGCTCGGAGAGGATGGGCTTCAGCGGCTGATCGCCGATTACGTGGGCCGCCGGCCGGGTTGGCGGGGGGACCCCCACGAGTTACTCCGTGAGCTGATGGCCAGCGCCGAGGCACTCAACGGCGAAGCGCTCGGAGACGATGTGGCGATGCTGCTGGTCGGATCACGGGACCCATTGCCGTGATCGCGAAACTGCTCCCGGAATTCCCAATCACGACACTAGGTTCCGATGGCGGATGAGCTTCCCGGCCCGGCTGCGGTTCGTCGCGGGAGCGGTGCCGTCAGGCTCGTCCCCAGACTGCGGGTCGGTCAGTGGCTGGGGTTGACGATCGGGGTCCTCTTGATCCTGGCGGTGGTCGGGATCGGGCTGGCGCTGGCGGCTAACTCCCGGCTCAGCGACCGGCGCAACCTCCTGCTCAACCGGATCGGCCCGGCCCGGCTGGCCGCGCTGGATCTGGATAACGCCCTGGTCAACGAGGAGACCGGAGTGCGGGGCTTCATCATTGCCCGTCAGCGGCAGTTTCTCCAGCCCTACCGCCAAGGTCTGCTGGCGCAGGCCAGCGATTACCGCCGGCTCCAGACGCTTCTGCGCGGCAGTGCCACCGCATACCGGATGGATGCCGATCGGGTGCAATCGGCCGCGACGGCCTGGCAGCGCGCTTACGTCGCGCCCGTGCTGCGTGGCCGGCACTCCACGGCCTTGCTGGACGCCAAGGGCAAGACCCTGTTCGACGCCATCCGCCAATCGCTGGCGCGACTTCAGGGGGCGCTGAACACGCGGGAAGTCCAGGCGCGCGCGGAGCTGCTCGCCGCAGGGAGCAACCTCGGCGCCGCGCTCGTGGTCGCCGGGGGGCTGATCGTCATCGGATTGATCGGAGCCGCCGTGCTGCTGCGCCTGATCGTGACCGGGCCGCTGGTTGCACTGGGCCGGGAAGCCAGACGCGTGACCAGAGGTGATTTCGACACCCCGCTGGCGATCGTAGGTGGAGCGCGTGAGATCGTCTACGTCCGTTCTGACGTCGACGCGATGCGCGAGATCATCGTCGGCGAGTTGGCCACCGTCACCAGCGCCCGGGCGCGACTGCAGGAGCAGGCCACGGAGCTGGAGCGATCCAACGCCGAGCTCGAGCAGTTCGCGTACGTTGCCTCGCACGACCTGCAGGAGCCGCTGCGCAAGGTCGCCAGCTTCTGCCAGGCACTGGAGCAGCGCTATCGGGGGCAGCTTGATGACCGGGCGGATCAGTACATCCACTACGCGGTCGACGGCGCCAAGCGGATGCAGGTCCTGATCAACGATCTGCTCGCCTTCTCCCGCGTCGGCCGTAGCGATCGCGCGCACGAACAGCTTGACCTCTCAGAACTGGTGGCCGAGGCGCGGTCCTCTCTATCTGAAGCGTTTGACGAGGCCGGCGCCACGCTGCTGGTGACCGGGTTGCCGGTCGTGCGTGGTGACCGGGCCCTGCTCGTGTCCGTGTTTGCGAACCTGATCGCCAACGCAATCAAGTTCCGTGGTCCGGAGCCGCCGGTGATCCGGATCGAAGCTCAGCGGGACGACGGTCAGTGGGAGTTCAGCTGCACGGACAATGGGATCGGGATCGATCCCGAATACGCTGAGCGGATCTTCGTCATCTTCCAGCGCCTGCATACCAAGGAGTCCTATCCGGGCACCGGGATCGGATTGGCCATGTGCCGCAAGATCGTCGAGTATCACGGTGGCCGCATCTGGCTTGACACCGACCATCTCGACGGCACCCGCATACGATTCACTCTGCCAATCAGCGAGGAGATCCAACCATGAACGCCGAGCTCGTCGAAGTTCTGCTCGCCGAGGACGATCCCGGCGACGTGCTGCTCGTCCGCGAGTCATTTCAGGATCACAAGGTCGGGAACACTTTGACCGTCGTCAGCGACGGCGTTGAGGCGATGGCGCTCCTGCGCCGTGAGGGCCGATACGCGGACGCCGCTAGACCCGACCTGGTGATCCTCGATCTCAACCTGCCGCGGATGAACGGCACCGAGGTGCCGGCCGAGATCAAGAGTGACCAGGGCCTCAAGAGCATCCCGGTCGTCGTTCTCACGACCTCCGAAGCCGCAGACGACGTCGCCCGTTCCTACCAGCTTCATGCCAACGCCTACATCACCAAGCCGGTGGACTTCGAACGCTTCCGGCAGATCGTGCACCAGATCGACGAGTTCTTCGTCGGCATCGTGAGGCTGCCGCCCCGCGAGCTCGTGTGATGCCTTGGTTTCACCACAAGAGCGAGGAGGAGCAGGCGGCCGAGAACGCGCGTAGCGAGGCGGCGCACGCGGCGCAGCGGCGCGCGGCCGAGTCACTCAGGCGCGTCCAAGCCGGCGGGCTGCCCCTGGCCGCCGAGGAGCGGCTACGCCAGCTGGCGGCGACCGGGGATCAGGCGGGACTGTTCAGCAGCGATCTGTCGGTGCAGGAGTTCTCGCTGCTCGCCGGCTACGGGGTCCGGCCGCTGACGCAGGTGATGGGCTCTTCCATTTACAACGTGGGCTGGCAACCCGTCTACTACAACCAGCCGACCGAAGTGAGCGTCTTATCCGGCGCGTTCAACGAGAGCCGGCGCCTGGCCCTCGGCCGGCTGACCGAGGAGGCGAGTCTCGCCGCCGCGGACGCGGTGGTCGGCGTGAGAATCGTGCGGGGCGCTCATGACTGGGCGGCCGGTGCGATCGAGTTCATCGCGGTGGGTACCGCCGTGCGGCTTCCGGCGCACATGCGCCATCCCGCCGGCGACACCGTGCTCACCGACCTCAGCGGCCAGGAATTCGTGCAGCTGTGCAGGATCGGGGTTCGGCCGGTCGGGATCGCGGCCCACACGAGCGTGCAGTACGTCCCCGCCACGTGGCAGACGCAGCAGGCTACCAGCGCCGGCTGGGCGGGTACCGGTTGGGTCAACCAGGAGCTTGGTGATTTCACCCAGGGCGTCTACGCGGCGCGGGAGCGGGCCGTCGGCGCCGCCGCCGGTCAGGCCCGTGGCCTGGGAGCTGACGGGCTCGTCGGGGTGCAGATCACCGAACACTCTCGTACCCATTCGGTCAAACGGGGGATCTATGAGTCCGAGGACCTCGAGGTGACCTTCCACGTGATGGGCACCGCGGTCCGCGACGACCCCGAGCTCGCCGAGGCTCAGGCGATGGCCAAGCCGCGCAGCGTCATATCCCTGGGCGCAACTCCTTCAACTGAAGCGCTCGCTCGAAAGGAATCCTCTCATGGCATATGACCCCAGCAGCACCGAAGGCGTGCCCGACTCGGGTCGCGAACGGCTGGCCCAGAACAAGAGCGGCCTTTACACGAGTGACCTGTCGGTCAACGAGTTCCTGCTCGTCCGTCACGCCGGCTTTCAGCCGCTCGGTCTGGTCATGGGCTCGAGCATCTATCACATCGGCTTTCAGCAGGCGCAGTGGAAGCAGAGCCAGGAGATGCAGGTCCTTTCCCAGGCGATGTACCAGGCGCGCGAGCTCGCGATGACCCGCATGGAAGAGGAGGCTGATCAGCTCGACGCCGACGGTGTGGTCGGCGTGCGCTTGAACATCGGCCGCTACGACTGGGGGCAGAACATGGCGGAGTTTCTCGCCATCGGCACCGCCGTCAAGCATCGCGAGGGCAAGCTACACCGCGCACCATCGGGGCGCCCGTTCACCAGTGACCTCTCAGGGCAGGAGTTCTGGGCGCTGCTGCAGACCGGGCACCGGCCGGTCGGCATGGTGATGGGCTCATGCGTGTTCCACGTGGCGCACCAGAGCTGGCGCCAATCGCTCGGCAACACCGGCCGCAACGTCGAGTTGCCCAACTTCACCCAGGCGCTCTACGACGCGCGCGAGCTCGCCATGGAGCGCATGCAGGCAGAGGCCGTGGAGGCCAAGGCCGAGGGCATCGTCGGCGTGGACATCCATGAGCAGAGCCACGGCTGGGGCAGCCACGTGATCGAGTTCTTTGCCATCGGCACCGCGATCGTGCCCGACGAGGGCGCCGAGGACCACGTGATCCCCGACCCCCAGACGGTGCTCGACCTGGCGTAGCACGGCGCCGGGCGCCCCCGAGTCAGGGCAGGACCCGACGGCCCCAGGCGAACTGGTCGCCCAGCCAGCTGCCCTTGAGCGGGAGCACGTACACGCCCTGTCCGGAGGAGTGGATCACCCAGTTGTCGCCGAGGTAGATGCCGGCGTGGATCACGTTGGCCTCCGTGGCGGTGCTGTCGAACTGGGCGCTGCCGAAGAAGAGGATGTCGCCGGGGCGAAGCTGGTCGTAATCCAGGCGCCGGGCACGGGGAATCTCACCCGCCATCTGTGCGGCGGTTCGGCCGTGGATCTCCTGACCCCACGGCAGGCCGGAGATCTTGTACACCCGCCATACGAACCCCGAGCAGTCAAAGCCACCGTGGGCCAGCCCATCCGAGGTGTCATCGGTGGTGCCGGCGTAGACGTAGGGGTAGCCGATCCGCGAGACGGCGATCCGCAGCGCGGTGAGCTGGTCCTGGGTCATCTGCGGCAGTCGGTAGGTGCTCAGCGTCTGCCGCGCCGAGGCGATGCTCCAGCCGCCGTTGTCCAGCACCTGGGCCAGCGACCAGGCGGCCTCGGCGCGGGTGATCTGGTCGGTGGGAAACAGCTCGAGCTGGTCGGTGCCCGCCGGATGGTCATAGCGCAGGCCCAAGAACCGCGCGACCACCTCGCTGCCGTAATCGGACGGCGGACCCAGGCCCACCGCGCCGGTGGCCTGCTGGATATGAGCAGCGACATCCGCGAGGCCGAGCTGATCGACCAGCAGCCGGTCAAAACCGGCCACCGTGACGACACTTACGCCGGTGCGCACATCTGGCTGTGCCTGCTGCTGACCCCAAGCCGAGAGGTCGCCGCCGATCATCGCCGCCAACGCGGCCATCGTCCTGTCGGCCTGGGCGCGGCGCAGCCCCTGGGCGCCGCCAAAGTCATTCCCGGACAGATCGCCCATCAGCCCTGCCCTGACGACCTGGCGCTGCTGGATGCTGTCCCAGTTGCCAAGCGTGACCTGAGCACTGGCCCCGGCCGGTGCCAGGATGGCGGCAGCCACCAGGGACGCCGCGGTGGGCGCCAGCCGGCGGAGCAGCGATCGAGCGGACATACGCTCCTCTCATCGGCGCGCCGCGGTGGATCCATGAGCCGGGGCGGCTAGGCGTGGACGCGCTGCGGGCCCGTCTCCCGGTGCGTCAGGAAGCGCTCGCCCCGGCGGGCGCGTACGGATCGCCGCCCGCGCCCGAGCCGAGCGGACCGCCGCTGGCGCATCACATTCCGGGCCTCACGCCAGGCAGCGGCCGTTGAGCGGGACGTTCTGGGAAGGAATGGGGGGCGGATCTCGCTTGCAATAGGTGATCCGCCGCGTGCGCGTGTCGACCACACCGCGGAACTGATAGCCAACGCTGCCGGTCTGCACCGCGCAGCTGAACGCTCGCCGTACCCGGGCTCGCGTGCCGACCTGAGCGCACGTTTCGCGTTGCAGCGGCCCGCTGATCGCTCCGCGAGCGATCTGGTTTGTCATGAACGTGCGGACCGCGTGCTCGATCGCCTCCGCGGGGGTAGCTCCCGAGGCCAGCCGCGCCACGTGCGGGGCTTGATCTTGGGAAACGAGGATCTCGGCCTCCCGGTTGGCCTGAACCTCAGCGGCCAGATTGGTGATCGGCGGAGAGTTCGTGTTGTGGTGTGAGACGTACAGCACGAGCGCTACCAGCAGGACGGCCACGATCGCGAGCGAGAACGTGGTCCGCAGCCAAAGGGGTAGACCGAAGATGCCGCCGGCCGAGCGCGCCGGAGGCATGCTGCCTGGCGCGGGGCGGGCGGCCCCGGTGGGGGTCTCGGGTGAGCTGGAAGGTTGTGATGTCGAATCTCCGGGCACGCCATCGAATTGTGACGGGCGCGTTGACGCGCCTTTGACACGGCGAGCAACCAGGGTCGATACTCGCGGCAGGGGAACAGCGAGTATGGTGCGCTTCGGCCGAGCGCACGGGACCGATCGGAGATTGCTTGTGACTGGACTTGGCGGCGTACCATCCCAGCGTGCGCTGAACGTGGTGCTCGCGCCTGATTCCGAGGCTCATCGCCGGGTACGACCGCCGCGGCCCGCGGCTCCGGCGCAGCCGGGCTCCGCGTACCTGGCGGCGGGCTTTCAGCCTCAGCCGGCGTGGAACCTGGCCGATTCTGGGGGCCGGACGATCTCCGACCTCGTGTTCGTCAACCGCTACGTCGGGCCTGCCGGCGCCTGGTCGGCCACCGACATGGCGAGCATCGATACCGGGCTTTCCAAGGCGATGAGCGACGCGAACCTGGAGACGGTGATCCAGCAGTACTTCCCGGCGCCGATCAGCTCGCGGATGCTGCCCTCGATCACGCATGTCACGACCCTTGGCGCCACCGCCTACAAGGACACGGTCGAGTCGTTGGCGGCCGAACTGCACGCCGGCGGTGCGATCGGGGCCGCCGATCCCGCCAGCACCGTGATCAACATCCTGCTCCCACCCGGAGTCGTGCTCTCCGATGACTTCTCACCTGGGTTCACGCCGCCGGCCGGACAGCAGGAGGCCCACGAGCACCGCCGGGCGGACACGATCAAGCTCGATCCCGACGATGCCGCGGACTCCAAGCACGGCCTCGGCGGCCACCACGGGTCGATCCATGGTGCCGGCGGCGCGACCGTTTACTACGCCGCCGGCGTGTATTCCGAGGGTAGCAACGGCATCGCGGTATTCGACCAGCCGTGGAAGAACGTGGTCGCGACCTTCTACCACGAGCTCAACGAGGCGCGCACTGACGCGGACGTAGAGGACGTCAACCGCACCGGGAGCGCAGCCTCACTCGGCTGGTACTCGCAGACCGGCCAGGGCGAGATCGGGGACCTGCCGATCAACGAAGCGAGCGACATAACCAAGGTCTTTGTCGAGGTCGCGCTCGCCGACGGCACCGGAACCGTGCCGATCCAGCTGATGTGGTCCAACAACGACAGCGGCCCGGCCGCCTCCACCGGATGAGCGCCGCCGCCGGCCAGGCCGCGCGGGGCTTCGGTATCGGGCCGACGACGGCTGCTGCACAGCTTCAGAAGTCATGGCCGCCGGCGCCAGGGATCCAGCCGCTGCCGGCCGGCCAGGGCGGGCGGGCCAAGGCCGTGCAATTGGGGGTCACGGACAGCAAGCCGCTGACGTTCTTCGTGGTCGGCGACCACGGCGGGATCAGCGACCCCACCCCGCAGAACGCAGTGACGCTGGCGATGGAGGCGCAGCCGCCACCGGCCTTCGTGTACAGCGTCGGTGACGTCGTCTACTTCAATGCCGACTCAGCGCAGTGGACCCCGCAGTTCTACGAGGCCTACGCCCACTTGGCGGTGCCGTTCCTGAGCATCCCGGGCAACCACGACGGCGACACGACGGACGACCCCAGCCGCAAGCCGCTCGATACCTGGATGGCGAACTTCTGCGCGGCCGCCGCCGCGCCTCCGCCCGGCAACGAGGAGTACGGCCGCGATGTCCAGACCCAGCCCTACTGCGACTGGACGCTCGAGTGCGGCGCGGTGACGATCATCGGCATCTATTCCAACGTGCCGTCGGGCGGACACCTGGAGCAGTCCCAGGTCGACTGGCTGAGCGGCGAGCTGAAGGCCGCCGATCCAAACCTGCCGCTGATCGTCACGCTGCACCACCCTCCCTACAGCATCGACGCCCACCACGGGGGCTCCCAGCGAATGGGCACCGGCCTGGACTCGGCATTCAAGGCTTCGGGGCGGTTGCCGCAGCTCGTGATCTCCGGCCACGTCCATGACTACCAGCGCTTCACTCGGTCAGACCTAGCCCAGCCGATTCCCTACGTGGTGATCGGCAACTCGGGCTACCACAATCTGCACAAGCTCGCGCCGGGCGCGAACCCGGGTGAGCAGCTCGCCCCAGGCGTTACCTTCGAGTACGGCGACGACTCGGAGTACGGCTTTCTCAAGTTGACGGTTGACGGCAACAAGATCAGCGGTGAGTACTTTGGCGTGACGCCGGGCGTGACTTCCAACGCCCCGCCCCAGATCAAGCCGGGCAAGGACACGTTCTGAGCCCGGCGACGACGCCGGTCGGAAGACCGCGCCGTCGATTCAGCTCAGCCGGTCCGACGGGGCTCAACAGGTGACGATTGGGCGCTGACCGCTGACAGCAGCTGCGGGCTCGGCTCTGCGGTCCAGGCCCGAAACGTCGACCGCCGACGCGCCGCGCGGGCGCGCTCCATGCACTCCTGCGGCGTCAGCGAACCAGTGGCCGCCGAAAGAGCATCCAGCGCCCCACGATCGATCACCGGGTCCTGTCCGATGGCGGCCGTTGTCGATCGGCGGGCGGCGATGTCTTCTTCGGGCTCGATCAAGCTCCTCGATTCGGTCGTATGCACCAGAACTCTAGGACCTCTCGTCGCGCCGGCGGCTCTGCATTACAGTCCCGCGACGTCGTTCACCGCCCGGCAGATGGTCGCCGCGCTGGTCAACACCCTGCAGATGATGACGATGACGAATCCGACCGTTGACACCGACGCTCTGCTGAGCCGGCTCGATCACTCGAAGCTGCCCCCGGGCGCGCTTGACGCGATGCGCGCGGAGCTCGCGCAGCTGCTGGAGTATGCCGCTCAACTACGGGCGCTGCCGCTGGACGGCGTTGAGCCGGCGCTGGGGCCGCAGCGGTGGACGTGACGAGCCTGGGCTCAGCGCTGCCGACGCTCGCCGAGGCACGCGAGCAGCTGCGCGTTGGGCGGCTGTCGGCGGTGGAGCTGACCGAACTCGTCCTCGCCCGCGTGCAGGAGCACGACGGGAGGTTGAACTCCTATCTTCACGTCGACGCCGAGGACGCGCTGCGCCAGGCCCGCGCCGCTGACGCCCGCTCTGAGCGTCCGGCTCTGCACGGCATCCCGGTCTGCGTCAAGGACGTGATCGATGTCCACGGGATGGCCACCACCGCCGGCTCGGCCGCATGGTCGCGCACGCCGGCGCGTGACGCCGAGGCGGTAAGGCGGCTGCGGGCGGCCGGCGCGATCGTGCTCGGCAAGGGCAACACCAACGAGTTCGCCTACGGGATCGATGGGTGCAACCCCCATCGCGGTGACTGCGCCAACCCGCTCGACCCCGCGCGCATGGCCGGTGGCTCCAGCTCAGGGCCCGCCGCGGCCACCGCCGCCGGCCTGGCGCTCGCCGGTCTGGGCACCGACACGAGCGGCTCGCTGCGCGTGCCTGCCTCGTTCTGCGGCTTGGTCGGAATCAGGCCGACGGCAGGGTTGGTCCCCCGCACCGGGGTCGTGCCGCTGGCTTGGTCCTATGACACCGTCGGGCCTCTGGCGCGTACGGTCGCCGACGCGGCAATCCTGCTCGACGTGCTCACCGGCGCGCCCGTGGCGCCGGCCCCCGCCGCGGACGTGCGCGGTCTGCGGATCGGCCTGGTGTCGGAACTGCTGGGGCTCGCGACGGGCGTGATCGCCGACGGTGTGCGCGCCGCGGCCCAGGGCCTGGAGCACGCCGGCGCACACGTGGTGCCGGTGAGCCTGCCGTCACTGGACGGGGCCGCCGCGATCCAGCGGATCGTCCAGGGCGCAGAGGCCAATCACGCGCACGCCGGCTGGTTTGAGGCACAGCGCGGACGCTACGCGCCGGCGGTGCGAACGAGGTTGGAGGCCGGGGCGCTGGTGTCGGCATCCACATATCTGACCGCGCAGCAGGCACGGCGCCGGCTGATCGAGGACGTCTCCCACCAGATCATTGGCCTCGATGTCCTGTTGGCCCCCAGCGCTCCCGTCACCGCCCCGCTGCTGACCGCCGAGCAGGTGTCGGTCAATGGCCGTTTGCTTGCCCTGCGCCCTGCGCTGCTCTCGTGCGTGGCTCCGATCAGCCAGCTCGACTGTCCGTCGATGTCGGTGCCGATCGGCACCGACGCTGCGATGCCGTTCGGCCTGCAGATCTTCGGACGGCCGTTCTCCGAGGCGCTGCTGCTGCGGGTGGGCGCTGCGGTGGCGCAATACGCCTGACTCGCCGTTTTGGTGGCCTGGCCACGTGAGCAGCCTGCTCCGGCCTCAACGGACCGGAGCAGGCATGCGCTGGGATCGACCGCGCCGACCAGTGGCCATCCCCGCAAGTACGCTCGCACTTACGGGGCCGGCCACTACTCGTTGCGGTCGTACTTGAACGAGATCCCGAGCCGAACCCGAAAGTTCAGGACACCGCCGTCCTGGATGGTCAGGTCCTGACGCACGACCTCGGCCACGCGCAGCTCGCGTACGCTCGTGGCCGCGGTCTCAACCGCCACGCGAGCCGCGGCCTCCCAGGACTCGCTACTTACGCCGACAACCTCGGTGACCCGGTAGACGCTATCCGCCATGCCAACCTCCTGAATGGAATAAAGCCTGATCACGCCAGTCTTTCACTCCACGTGACGCGCGTGGGGATGAGTTCGGGCGTACTGCACTTCTCCGGCTGGCTGCTCGACGAGTTCTGAGACGACCGCCGCGGCGGCGCGCCGCGCCGCAGAGTGCGCGTAGCACGGATCATCGTCGGCTCTCTCGCCCCGGGATCCGTAGCTCGTCGCGCCTGTGCTCAGTGCTGGCTCCCGATGCCCGTGCACCCCCGGCGCGTTTGAATGCCAGGGCAAACACTAATGACGAAGCGACGGTGAGCAGATGGCCCTACATCCGAAGGTTCCGAAAGACTTCGCCCTGGCCCCGGTCGCGGCCGAGATCGATCTCAATCTCCAGCGCCTGCGCGACAAGGGCCTGAAGGAGCTCGACAGCGAGTTGCAGCTGGAGCTCAACGGGCCTCCGAGACCGAACACTCGCGACAATCGCGTCGCCCAGGTGCTTCGCGTGGCATTCCGCGACGTGGACCCCCATGGCTGGGAGGGCTCGATCACCGATGACGCATGTCGGCTGGTCCTGGTCGGCGGCTCGGTGACGCTCGACCTGGGCCTCGGGGCCAGCGTCATGCAGTACATCGAGAGCGGCGCCAAGTAGTCTCACCCGAACTAGCCTTCGCGTGATGGCGGACCTCAGCGGCACCCGAGTCCTGATCACCGGTGCAACCAGCGGTCTGGGGCGGGCGATGGCCGTGGCGCTGATCGAGGCCGGGGCCGCCGTCGCCGTCACCGGCCGGGACGGCGCCCGGGCGCAGGCCGTGGCGGCCGAGCTCGGGCCCGCGGCGGTGGGTCTGAAACTGGATGTACGTGATGAGGCCTCGGTGCAAGCCGGCGTGGATCAGGCCCACGAACGGCTGGGCGGCATCGAGGTGCTGGTCAGCAACGCCGGCATCGGAATGCGGACGGTCAACCCGCGGTTTCTCATCGAGCCCCAGCCGTTCTGGCAGGTCTCACCCGACGGCTTCCGAGAGGTCGTGGAGACAAAGGTCACCGGCTCGTTCCTGGCCGCCCGCGCCGTGGTCCCGCGCATGCTGGCGGCGGGTAAGGGCCGGATCGTGGTGATCTCGATGAACCAGCAGACGATGACCCGGCCCGGGTTCGTTCCCTACGGACCGGCGGGCGCCGGGGTCGAGGCGCTGGCCCGAGTGATGGCCGCCGACCTGGTGGGGACACCAGTGCGGGTCAACATCCTGCTTCCCGGGGGCGCGACTGCCACGGGAATGATCCCGGAGGACACGCCGGTGCAGACCAGGGCCGGGCTGCTCGACCCGGCGGTCATGGGTCCGCCGATCGTCTGGCTCTGCTCCCGGGCGGCCGAAGCCGTTCATGATCAGCGCATCGTCGCCACCGAGTTCAAAGCTACTGAAGCAGCGCCGCGCTAAGGCGGTTTGACCGCGGGAGGTGGTGGCTAGACTGTTGAGGTAGTTGCCCCCTCAACGAAGGGTTGCTCGTGCAAGTCGAGATCTGGTCTGACATCGCCTGTCCCTGGTGCTACGTAGGCAAGCGCCGCTTCGAAGCCGCCCTGGCCCGGTTCGAGCACCGCGATCAGGTCTCGGTGACCTGGCGGAGCTTCGAGCTCGATCCGGCGGCGCCGCGCGAGCGGGAGGGCGACCGGGCCGCGCGGCTGGCCGAGAAGTACGGCATGACCCTGGAGCGGGCGCGCGAGGCCGAGCAGCATCTGACCGACGTGGCGGCAGCCGAGGGTCTGGACTTCCGCTTCGACATCGCGCGCAGCGGCGTGACCTTCGACGCTCACCGGATCGTGCATCTGGCCGCAGAGCAGGGACTCCAGGACGCGATGAAGGAGCGTCTGCTACATGCCTACTTCACCGAGGGCGCGTTGATCGGCGATCACGAGACGCTCGTCCGCCTGGCTGTCGAGGTGGGACTCCCTGAGGACGATGCTCGTGAGCTGCTGGCCGGCGACCGCTGCGCCGCCGAGGTCCGCGACGAGGAGCACACCGCCGGCGAGCTCGGCATAACCGCCGTGCCGACCTTCGTGATCGACCGTGCGCTCGGCGCGTCGGGCGCTCATCCACCCGATGCGCTGCTGGAGCTGTTGCGCCAGGGCTGGGCGGCCCGTGCACCCCAGCCGGCGATCGTCGGCGGTGACGGCGAGGCCTGCGGCGGTGACGGCTGCTAACCGAGCGCTCGTCGCAACCGGGTTGCGGGCCCGAAGCGAGTGCTGACCGGCTCGCCGGTGACGAACCCGACGCTCTCATAGAAGGCGAAGTTGCGCGGGTGGGCGACCACGGTCAGATGCCGGTAGCCGGCCAGTAGCGCCCGCTGAGCGACGTCCTGCACCAGTGCGCGCCCGATGCCCTGGCGCATCAGCTCGGGTTCGACGAACAGATCGTCAAGCTCGCACACTCCATCGGTGGCCTGCGCCCAGACCGAGAAGCCCAGCAGACGGCCGTCGGCACCGGCGGCGACGCGCACCCGTCCGTCGACGATCGCCTTCCAGGCGACACCCAACGCATCGGGATGGGCCTGGAGCTGGATGCGATCTTCCTCCCACACGTAGGACGAGCGACGGTGCAGATCGCTCAGGGCCTCCTGCTCTGAGGTCAGGGCACACCGTATCTCGGAAATCGGGCTCATGCCGGGAGAACTCAGGATCGCAGGTGATCGCCAATGATCGCCCCAGCTGCCCTGACGCCGGTGAGTCGAGTCGCTGCGGCCGGCGGAGGGACTGCTGCTGCGGGCAGTCGGTGACTGGTAGCGTGCGCGCGTGGGCCATCCCAACATGGAGCTGATCGAGCGTTTCTACGCGGCGTTCGCGCGCCGCGACGGGGACAGCATGGCCGCCTGCTATGCACCGGGCGCGCGCTTTTCTGACCCCGTGTTCGCTGAGCTGGGCGGCGACGAGCCGGGGGCGATGTGGCGGATGCTCACCGGTCGCGCCCAGGACCTCGTGGTACGACTCGCCGAGCATCAGGCCGACGATGTGGGCGGCAGCGCGCACTGGCTCGCGGACTACACTTTCTCCACCGGCCGCCGGGTGCACAACGATGTCCGCGCCGAGTTTCGCTGTCAGGACGGGTTGATCTCCGAGCACCGTGACTCGTTCTCGTTCTATGCGTGGGCGCGCCAGGCGCTGGGTCCGGCAGGTCTGGTGCTGGGGTGGACGCCGATCCTCCACAGCAAGGTCCAGCGACAGGCGAAGGCCGGCCTGGTCGAGTACGTAGCCCAGGCCGCCGCATAGCCGCGGGACGCCGTCGACGTAGCGCTGATCACCTCGTTTGGGCCACTCACCGTGACGGGCTTTGAAGTCCGCGCTGATCGATCGTGACCGCCCAGCACGGGATCGGCGATGACCACAACGCTTGTGGCCGGCGATCAGCTTGCGCGGCGCCACCCGCCAGGGCGTCGAACCCGTTCTGCAACTATGCACTAGCTTGTCGGCTGTGGCCGCGATCTTCCGCATGGTGTGCACTCCCTCGGCGCTGGCCGGTGCGCCGAAGGGTTGGGCCGCCGAGAACCTGCGCGACGGCGAGGTCGCTCTGCTTGTCGACGGGGGCGGGCTGGAGGCGATCAACGCCGCTGCGTACGCGCTTGACCTCGTCACCGTCTCGATCGTGCGCAGTGAGGAGACGGCGGCCGCCCAAGCCGAGACGGTGATCTCGTTTGCCGGATCCCTTCCGCTCGTATGGGTGGGCACGGATTTCAGCGACGCGGTCCGCACCTGGGCGCGTGAGCGCCTGCCGATGACGCTGCTGGTGCAGGCCGGCGACTCGTTGCCCGATGAAGAGCGCGGCCGGATCGCGCGCTTCCTGGCGCTGCTGGCGCGACAGACCGAATAGCGCGCCGCCGGGCGCTGGGCGCGGCAGCCATACTCGTGGCGGTGCGTCCCGTCTTCTGGTTTGACACCAACTCGCCCTACGCGTATCTGGCTGCGGTGTGGATCGAGGCCGTGCTTGGACGTGAGGTGCAATGGTGCGCGATTGCCATCACCAATCCCTGAGCGGCGCGCTGGAATCTGCAAAGCTGCCGCAATGCACCTAAGCAAGTTCGGAGTCTGGACCTCCCACCGAGCGATCGGCGAGCAGAACGCGGGCGAGGCGGCCAAGCTGGCGCAGGAGCTTGGGTTTGGCGCGTTCTGGCTGGGCGGTTCACCGAAGCTGCCCACGGTGGCGCCGCTGCTGGAGGCGACCGACAGCCTGATCGTGGCCACCGGAATCGTCAACGTGTGGCAGAACGAACCCGCGACCGTGGCCGCCGAGCACGCTCAGCTCATCGGGTCGTTCCCCGACCGGCTGCTGCTGGGGATCGGGGCAGGGCATCCGGAGGCGACCAGCGACTACTCGCGGCCGTTGAGGACGATGCGCAGCTTCTTTGACGGACTCGACGCCGCGCCGACGCCGGTCCCCCTCGACCAGCGCTGCGCGGCCGCGCTGGGACCGAAGATGCTCGATCTGAGCGCGCAGCGATCACGCGGCGCGCACACGTACTTCGTGCCGGTGGAGCACACGCGCTTTGCCCGCCAGCGCCTGGGTGAGGGTGTGCTGATCGCGCCGGAGCTGGCCTGCGTGCTGGAGGTCGACGACGATCGCGCCCGGTCCAGGGCGCGCGAGTATGCCGCGCTTTATCTCGGACTTCGCAACTACACCACCAACCTGCTGAAGTTCCGCTTCAGCGACGCCGACATCGCCGGCGGCGGTTCTGACCGGCTGATCGACGCGATCATCCCGCACGGCAGTGCTGATCAGATCGCCGCGGTCGCGCGTGCGCACCTTGACGCGGGCGCCGACCACGTCTGCCTGCAGCCGGTCGGCGTCAGCGGGATCCCGCGACGCGAGTGGACCGCGCTGGCGGCGGCGCTGGGGCTCTAAGCAACGCGGGGCTCAGCGCGAAGCCTGAGAAGAACTCCGCGATCGCCTTGTTCGTCTGCGCGGGGCGCTCGATCTGGGGCACGTGCCCGCAGTCAAGCTCCAGTTGACTCGCCTGCGGGAGCGCCTCGGCGACGTGGCGGGCGAAGGCGATCGGCACGAGCGTGTCGCGGCGGCCCCAGACGAACAGTGCGTCGGGCGTAAGCTCGCCCAACCGGGGCCAGAAGCCGTCCTTGCCGTACGGCGCCTCAAGGTAGATATGGCGTGCAGCGGCGTAGAAGGCGGCGCGTCCAGCGGGCGTGAGATAGGCGCGCAGGAACTCGTCTACCCCCGCTGCAGTCCAGCCACTGTCGGCTCCGGGGATGAGGCGCTGGACGAGCGCCTGGACGACGGGGCGTGGGGCAAGCTGGATCAGACCCAACTCTGGTCGAACGAGCCGGAGCGCTGGCGCCCACCGACGCGGTCGCCGCCAGGCCAGCGATGGCGCCAGCAGAGCTACTCGACCGACGCGCTGAGGTGTGCGCAGCCCGATCTCCAGGGCGATCCGCCCACCGAGGCTGTTGCCGATCAGGTGCACGCGGTCTAACCCGAGCGCGTCGAGCAGGTCGATGATCGTGTCGGCGAAGTAGCCGGGGTCGTAGCGCACTCCGATCGGCTTGTCGGAGTCGCCGAATCCCGGGAGGTCGGCGGCGATCACGCGGAAGCGATCAGCGAGCGCAACGACGGTGGGCAGGAACGATCCCTTGGTGGCGCCAAGTCCGTGAATCGCCAGGACCGGTGTCCCGGTGCCCGCCTCCACCGTCGAGAGGTGCAGGCGCCGGGTGACGACGGTGGCAAACCGCAGACGTCCTGGGCTGCTGATCCCGCTGGTCGAGGCCAGGAACCCGACCCCGACGTGCAGGTTGTGGCGCACAGACAGGCGCCCGGACTCATACGCGCGCATGCCACCCAGAGGGTCAGCGACGATTGCCGCCCATGTTCGTGCGTCGGCGCTCAGGAGCGCGTCCGCGGGGCCGTTCGCAGGCTCGGTCCGTGCCGTGCCGCGCTCTAGTACGACATCCCAAGCATCGGCACCGGGCAGCTCCAGGCGCACCCGCGCGCGACCGTCTTGCGGCTCAAAGGCCGAACTGTCGTACCGCTTGACCAGCGCCTGCACCGAGTGTGCCAGTTGCGCGGTCATGGGCTCGGAGCGCGCCGTAGACATCGCATCGTGGTTTCTAGCGGAAGCGGCAGCGCCCCGCGTCGCAACGATGCCACAGCGCCGCTCCGCTGTAACTACCGGTTCTTGACTCGGGACGTTGATCCTGGACATCTCCGGGCGCGGAGATCTACTGAATCCGTTCGCGTGCCCCGCTCGGATGATCGCCGCGCCGGGAGCGGGTAGCGTCTGCGGCAA